>Ga0256826_1000216_pt1 | contig 32965 bp, 36 predicted proteins | sample CV79metaG_FD_185975 | JGI IMG/M metagenome (GOLD analysis project Ga0256826, IMG submission 185975) | Hydrothermal vent microbial communities from East Pacific Rise, Pacific Ocean - CV79 | ecosystem: Environmental > Aquatic > Marine > Hydrothermal vents | place: Pacific Ocean: East Pacific Rise...
CGATTGAAAAATTGTTGATACAAAACTTTGAAGCTTTTTATAATCTTCTTGAATAATATTTACTATTTCTCTATTTGGGCTTAATCTTAAAATAAAAAAGATGATATTTGACATTAAATCAATATCTAAATCTTCTATTTCAATAGATTTGTAAGAATATGGAATATCTCCATCAAACAGATAAAGTTCATTTTTTGCTCTTGTTGAAGCTACATAGAAAACCTCTCTATTCACCCGACCTCTATAATAAAAAGTATCCTCCAACAAAATTACAATATCAAACTGCAAACCTTTTGATGAGTGAGCCGTAACAAAAAACAGATTTTTATTGTCAATTCCGATAGCTTGTCTGATTTCAAAAAGTTCTCTATTTTTCATTGAAATTATAGCGATTGTCGAATTTTCAACTTTTGAAGATATGATTTTTTTGATTTGATTAAAATCTGCAATATTTTCAACAACTCCGCCTTTTGAAACTGATTTAACGGAATTATTTCCCATAATCTGATTTCCATTTTCAACAATCGCTTTTTTACTACGAAAATTTGTAGTTAAAAATAGCTTTTTTGATGGTGTGAAATATCTATCAAAATTTTCAAAAAATTCTATCTCCGCCCCTGCGAAACTGTAAATATATTGCCAATCGTCGCCAACTGCAAATATATTTATCTTTGAATTCAGTTTTAGAATTTTCTGAATTAGATCGAAAAATAGTCTGGTAAAATCCTGAAATTCATCAATTAGAATATGTTTGATTTTTTCAATATCTTTTTTTCTGATTTTACTTGTGGCTTCGATAACCATCTGATCAAAAAAGTCATTATTTGAAACTTGAATATTTGCAAAACTGTTAGAAAAACTATGAAAAGTTTTGGCAATTTCAAGATTCAATCTTTCGTTAATCTCATTTACCGCTTTATTGTTAAAAGCAAAAATTAGGATTTCATCTTTTGATAAACCATCGTTTAATAATCGCTTTGCTCGTTCTGTTAAAACTTTTGTTTTTCCACTTCCAGCCCTTGCGGTCAAAAGAATATTTTTTGTTTTGCAATTAATTGCAACTTTCTGTTCTTCTGAAAAACTATCTTGTATGTTCTGATTTTTCACTCTTTTCCTTTTCAATAAATTATATCAAAACCCTAAAATTTGATAAAATAAAATTTGTTGTGTGGAGTAACGGACCAGTAGCAAAACCTTTAAACAATTGGTGACTTTAGATGTTTTACCATCAATTTACAAAACAGGAAGATAACTTAAAAAATAAAGATAAACTTTTGCAAGTTAATAACTTTTCAGAGTTTAGAAATAAAAATCTCAAAAAAGAGATAATTAAATCTACTCTTAAAAATTATTACAGGGTTTCTTAACCCTATTTTACGGCTTTAGAGACTCTCTAATTAAAATATCTTCTCTTGGATAGACAAAGATTGCTTCTCGTTGAACATGAATTTTTTCTCTATCATCAACAGCATAAGCTGAAACTTTTAAATGGACTGTAACATCTTTTCTCTCGTCAGATGCAATCTTATCATCTGTATAAAGTACAACAACTTTTTTTACTTTTTTACCTGATTTAATTGTAAAAGGTTTCGTAGGTTTTTTAATCTGAATATTAGTATTATCAATCTCAAAGTAGTATTGATGGTCAATATTATCTGTGTTTTGGAAAAGGAAAATATAACCATTTGTAACTCTAGGATTTTCAGTTTTTGAACCATCTTTAATTGAATATAGACGAGTTTCCTTATTAATATTTAGAAGCATGTGCTCTTTTTCACTTCCTAATTTAATAAGAATTAAAATTAGAATTCCAATAATAGCCATATATCCAACAGTTTTGGCTCTGAAAAAATTAGTTTTTCCATCTTTTTTCTCAATTTCTTTTACACTTGACCAATTTACAAGAGTAGGTTTGTCTAATTTTCCCATAACAGTTGTACAAGCATCAACACATTCTAAACAGTTAATACATTCAAGTTGGAGACCTTTTCTAATATCAATCCCTGTTGGACAAACAGTTACACAACTTTCACAAGTTGTACATTCAGAATTATCGGGTAATTCTTTTGCTTTATTTATAACTTTTTCTTTATTTGAATCATAAATATTTCCGCCCCGACTCTTATCGTAAATTGCCATAATTGTTTCATCATCATAAAGAACTGATTGGACTCTTGAATATGGACAAATATAAGCACAGAAATTTTCTTTTAACCAAATAACATCGTAAATTAAAAAAAGTGCTATAAATCCTAAGAAACTTAAAAGAGTTGTATGTTCCATTGGATCTTGAATATATTCAAAAAAAGTTTCTGGTGGAACAAAAAACCAAATGAAATCTGCTGATGCAACAAATGCTAAAACAGTCCAAATTCCAACTGCAACTGCTTTTTTAATTTTATTTTCAAAAATTGTGTAGTCAGGTTCTTTCTGCTTATTTTTAATCCGCTTTCTGAGTCTTAAAATCTTAGTTTCGATGAGGTCTCGAAAGATGACTCTGAAAATAGTTTGAGGACAAGCCCAACCACAAAAAACACGACCACCCATAACTGTCATTAGAAAAATTCCTAAAAACATCATAATTAATAGAAATGGCATAAGATATAACTCTTGCATATCAAACTTAATAAATAGAAGGTGAAGTTGCTTCTGATCAAAGTTTAGGAGGAAAAAGTGATTTGCATCGACAGTGATAAATGGAAGCCCGAGAGCTATTATCGTAGCGAAAAAATATATAAAATATCTTTTTGTAGCATAAGAGTTGCTCATTATTTAGCCTTTAAAATTGTGAGATATATAAATATATCTGAAATTATATAGTTCTCTTTTTAAAATAATCTAAAGTTATACATATAATAATATAAACTTATTATTAATAAGATAGAAGTGATTAAATATATATTATCATCGGGTTAAGAACCCGATAATGGAAAATATTGTCATCTTTATGTTTGACACGGAGATCTATTTTAGTTTTTATTCTCTATCTGGTCAGTCCCAAATTTTTCAGCAGTAACTTTGCCATTCTGATTCACATCAGCTCTTTTTATAACTTTCCAAATAGTTAAAAAGATAATATAAAGATCAAGTTTTAGAGATATTTTTTTAGCATAAAAAACATCATATCTAAACCTATTTTTCCAACTTAAATTATTTCGTCCTTTTATTTGAGCTAATCCGCTAATTCCACTTTTTACAAGATGTCTCTGCTTCTGAAAATTTGAATATCGAGGCAGATACTCAACTAAAAGAGGTCTTGGACCTATAAAGGATATATCACCTTTTAGGACATTTAAAAGTTGAGGAAGTTCATCTAAAGATAGTGAGCGAATTATTTTTCCAAATCCTTTTAACCTCATCTCGTCAGAGAGCAGTTCTCCATTTGAATCTTTCTCATCTGACATAGTTCTAAACTTATATATTTTAAAAATTTTCTCATCTTTAGTCGGTCTCATCTGTGTAAAAATAACAGGCGAACCGATCTTAATAAAAAGAAGCAGAGCCGTAATTAGAATGATTGGTAAAAATAGAATTAAAAGTAAAATAGCTAATATTTTATCGGTTATCGGTTTAATATATTTATACAATTTTTAGAAGCTCCATCTCTCTATTTTTAAAAATAGCAACATTTTTGAATCCAATTTTTTTAGCCTCATTTTCAATTTTGTCAAGATATATTCCAACCTGATTTGGAGAGTGAGCATCGCTACTAAAAGTTATCGGAATTTTCATATCATAAAGCATTTTCATTATTGAGATGCTTGGATATGGTTCTCCAATAGGTTTTCTATATCCTGCTCCATTAATCTCAACTGCCATTCCACTTTTTTTAATAGATTTTAAAGCAGGTTCAATCAAATCTTCAACTCTGTTCTGTTTTGGCATAAATTTGAAAACTTTCATTAAATCGATATGTCCAACAATTTGAAAAAGACCACTTTTTGCCATATTTCCAATCTCATTAAAATAGCTTTTCCAAAGTTGATCTATATTTTCAGTTTCGTAACGACCGATAAATTCTGGATTATCAAATCCCCAATCTTTTAAAAAATGAATTGAACCTATTAGATAATCTACATCTGATTTTAACACTATTTTATTATGATATTCAGGCAGATAATCTACTTCTAAACCTTTTAAAACTGTTATTGAATCTCGATATTTTTCACGAACTTCATCAACCATTTGGAAATAGATGTTCAACTCCTCAAATTTCATTCTATATTTTGGATCAAAATTCATCGGGGCATGATCTGAAAATCCAAAAAAATCTATCTTCTCTTTAATAGCTCTCTCTATATATTCAAATGGTTGTCCATCAGCATGATTGCAGAGGTATGTATGATTATGCATATCAACTCTAATCAAAATATATAACTCACACCAAAACTGGTAATCATATTCTCATATTCAGCAGGAACATGATTGGAAAAGTTTTTAATATAGCTAAAACCTATATCAGTTTTGAGGTTTTTTATAAATATATTTTTAGAAAGATTGATTTTTACATTATTATATCTATCAGTTCGTGTGCCATCACTTAAATTTAAACTACTAAATGCTTCATAATTATCATAAACTATATTTCTAAAATAGTAAGTTAAAGATAGATCATATCTATTTGCTATTTTATCAATATCATATTTCACAAAAATTGAATTTATAATTTTATTAGTTTGATCATTTTGAATAGCAATATCATCTTTAGAATTTTCATACTCTGTTGAATATCTAAGATTAAAGCTGTAATCTTTATATTTAGTCATAACAGATAATCCATATTTGAATATTGAAGAGTTTGGCTGAATTTCACTAATAAAGTTTTTAATTTTATAGTTTGTAAATATGCCAAAAGAGATAGCTTTTATAAATTCAGTTTCAATATATTTAACACCTTTTAAACCTGCTGAATAGGTATTTAAAAGAGGATTTCCACCATAAATTACATTTTCAACTTTCAATGGACTCTCTATTTTATAACTTTTCTTTTTGTAGGCTAAAGCTGTTTCAAAAGAGATATATGAAATATCAAAATCTGAATCTTCGATATAGTTTTGGTTATAACCGAAAAGACCACTGTTTATAATAAAAGCATGATTATCAAATATATGTGTATAGCCAATATTTGCCATCTCTTGGATATAGAAACTTTCAACTCCATCATCAAATTTTATATCAGGATTATCTGTGTAATCAAGCATATCTTTATTAGATGGTTGAGTATTAATATTTGTTTCATATCCAAATTCAAGATTTGCAAATATATTCCATTTTTGCTGTTGAGGTTTATTCTCTTTTATAGAGTTCAAAATAGATAGGATTCGACTTTTAACTATCTCTGGTGGATTAGAGTTTAAAACTGATTTAAACATTTTCTTTGCACTCTCTTTTTCACCTAAAGCTAAATGAGTTCTAGCAAGTTCAAGTTTAACCCTATTAATTTTTTTCCAATCTCTATCATCAGTTTCAATTAAAATTCTATCAAAAGCAAAAAGAGCTTCATTGAATTTTCCTAATTCAAAAGCTGAACGACCTAAATAGAAATCTAAATCATTTTCACTATTTCCATACTCTAGAATTTGAGAAAATATTGCAAATGATTTATTATATTCTCCACTCTGAAAGAATTTGATTCCATCATCAAAATATGTAGATGCGGAAAGAGTTATTGAAAATAGTGATGAGGTTAAAATAAAGTTTAATTGCCTCAAAAATTTCCTTTTTTGAAAAAATTATACTAGAAATTTAATATTTCTCTAAATCCATAAATTATCGATTAATCTTGTTTTCCCAATTTTTACAGCAATTAAAATAATAGTATTTCCAATCTGAATATTTTCCAATTTTTCTAAATCTTGTTGCATAATCTCAACATATTCAATATCTAAATTTTCCATATTTTCTTCAATCAAATTTTTAATCTTTTTAGAACTTCTCTCTCCCGCCATAACCAACTTTGAAACCATCTCTAAAGATTTTGGAATTGCTAAAGCCTCTTTTCGTTCTAAATTTGAAAGATATATATTTCGACTACTTAAAGCTAATCTGTCACTATCTCGAACTATTTCAGCTGGAACAATCTCAACATCTAAAAAAAGTTCCTTAACCATCTGCTGAATTAAAATAAGTTGTTGAGCATCTTTTTTTCCAAAATATGCTTTTGTTGGATTGACAATATTAAATAGTTTTAAAACAATTTGCAAAACTCCATTAAAATGACCAACTCTTTTAAAACCATCTAAAATAAACCCTCTCTTTTTAGGAGCTAAAATTGATAGTTCATCTTTAAAATATATCTCTTCTAAATTAGGGTAGAAAAGGTAATCAACTCCTAAAAATTTACAGATTTCACTATCTCTTTCAAATGTTCGAGGATATTTTGAAAAATCTTCGCCCTTTAAAAATTGAGTTGGATTTACAAAAATTGAGACTACAACTATCTTATTCTCTTTTTTGGCTTTATCGATTAATGATTTATGACCATTATGTAATGCACCCATTGTTGGAATAAATCCGATAGATTTATAAGGTTTTAACTCTTTTTTAAGCTCTTGAATATTTTTAATTATTTTCAAGGTTTTGCCTTTTAAAATATGTTTAGAATGTTTTATGGTTTTATTTTTTTGAAGTGGTGGCCAGACCCAGAATCGAACTGGGGACACAGGGATTTTCAGTCCCTTGCTCTACCAACTGAGCTATCTGGCCAACTTTGTATCTTTTGCTAATACGGGCGGAATTATATACAGAAAATTATTAAAATTAGCTTAATTAAAAACAGAGTTATATACTTGAAATAGAGTATGGTATTGGAAACTTGAAAATAGTAAAAATATTTTATAATTCCAATTAAAAAGGTGAGACATAAAATTGAACTCTTTACCAAATAGTATAGAACCGATAATCGAGATAAATGATCTCTCTTTCTATTATTTTATAGCTTTAATTTTAATTGGGATTGTTGGAATATACTTTTTAGTTAAATTAGCTTTTAAGATTTTCAAATATAAAAGAGATGATAGAAAAAAGAGTATTGAGAGTTTAAGAAAATTAAATTGGAGTCAGTCAAAAAATACGGCATATAAGATAACAAAATATGGTCGTTTAATTGCTGGAGAGAGAAGTGAAAAACTTTTAGATGAACTGATTGAAAGTTTAGAGAGATATAAATATAGAAAAGATGAGATAGAGATTAACAATAATATTAAAAACAGATTAAATATATTTTTGGAGGTTGTTGAAAGTGAGTAATTTAAATTTTGAATACCCTGAAATATTTCTTCTATTTGTACTTTTTCTAATTTGTGATAAATTTTGTAAGGCAAAAACAGATTCGATAATTTTTCCAAAAGTTAAATTTTTTCATGGTATTGGTTCAATTAAATCTAATTTAACTCAATCGATAAAGTGGTTGGTAATTATCTCAATTATGATTGCAGTTTCATCTCCATATACAATATTAACAGAATCTATGAAACCTAAAAATGGTTTGAATATCGCTTTAATGTTGGATACGAGTGAATCGATGAGGTCTCTAGGTTTTAATCGAGGTGATAGAAGATTAAATCGATTTGAGATTGTAAAAAAGATTGTAGGTGACTTTATTGAAAAGAGAAAAAATGATAATTTAGGTTTAGTTGTTTTTGGAGAATATGCTTTTATATCCTCCCCTTTGACATTTGATAAACATATTTTGAAAGAGATGTTGAATAATATTCATATTGGAATTGCTGGAAAACAGACTGCAATTTATGATGCGATAGGTCAAACTGTTGCTTTACTAAAAAATGAGGAAAATTCATCAAATATAGCAATTCTAATTACTGATGGAATTAATACTGCTGGAGTTATTCAAAGAGAAAAAGCGATTGAACTAGCTAAAAATCGAGATATTAAAATTTATACAATTGGAATAGGAAGAAGAGGCGAAATCAACCCTTTAGATCTACAAGATATTGCTGAACAGACTGGAGGTGAATTTTTTATTGCTCGAGATGGTGAAGAATTAAAGTTAATATATGAGAAAATTGATCAAATTGAGAAAAGAGAGATTAAAGATTTAACATACGAAATTAAAAATTATCTATATTTTTATCCTTTGCTTCTTTCAATTATTTTTCTAACTATTTTTATCTCTTTGAAAAATAGGAGTTTTTAAATATTGGACTTGACTAAATATATTATATTGTCAAGTCCGATATGGCAAATATTAGCATCTTCGTGCTAAACACGAAGATTTATATTTATAGATAGTTTTAAATAGAAAAAAATTGTGAGTTACAGATTAAATTTAATTTAATAACTCCATTAAATCTAAAGAGAGGTAACCAACCCCTTTAGAATCAAATATATTGTCAAAACCATTAATTTTAGAAGTTCCATCAGATTCAGAATAGAATTCACCAGATTGCTCTTTTCCAATAACAATTGCTAAAGCGGAATCAAGTTTTAAACTATCTTTATAGTAGTGCATATTTTTTAGAATTTCGGTTCTATTTGTTTCCAAAACTCTAAATTTTGCATCTAAAACAATTTTTTTATTCTGATATTCGATATAGAAATCTGGACGAAAAGGGATATTTGAGTAGGATTTGATTATATGTTGATAATATAGTTTTAAACCACTTTGAAACTCAATTGAAGCTCTTTCATAAGTTTCATCTTTAACCTGAAGATCTTTCTCAATAAATTGAGATTTTATCTCTCCAAACTGCTCAATCAATTTTAACATCACATAATACTCCCAAATTGAGGATATATCTTTAAGTGAAATTGCATTATCTAAATTTTGTAAAAATGATGGTTTAAAAGAGTAGTGTAATCTATTGTATAGATAAAAGAGGTCTTTATATCCATCTCGTTTTAACAGAACTTGAGAATTATATGGAAAAAGTTTTAACTCTCCAACCTCATCAAGAGGAAATTCACCTCGAAAACTATCGATCTCATATTTGATACTTTTAAGAAAGATTCTTTGAATTGGAATACTTGCCGTATATTTGATCAGTTCATCAATTGTGACTGTTAGCTGATTTAAGAACATTTTAATAAATCTATTCTCATTTGTATCGACACTCTCAAAATTGTTATATTGAAGAACTTTTTGAGGTTTTTTAGGGGAATTATTTTGCCAATTATGAGGATTATCTAAAATATCTAGCAGAATCGTATCATCAATATATGAGACATCTTTAAAATCTCGATAAACATAATTTTCAACTAATCTTCTATGAGTATTTTTTTGAATAAGATTTAATGCAAATATTGTAGAGTCTCTATGTTTTAAAATAGTGTTTAGTTGAAAAATTTTGCTAGTATTAAATTGATGTTCAGTTAATCCAAAACGGGTTGGAAAAAGTTGAAATAGAATATCCTCATTAAAATGTGAGAGAATTGCTGAAAATAGATTTGTAAAAAGTTTTTGGTACTCTTCATCATTATCAAGATTTAGAATCTTTTCTAACTTCTTTGGAATATATAAAGTTTCACCAATATATCCGCTAAAATCTCTAAGTGAGATAAGGTTATCTCCATAAAATATTATTTTTCCTCGACTGTCAAGGTGTTTAAGATATGAGTAATCAAAATTGTCTGGAATCGTTATCTTTTCATCATATTGGAAAAATTTAATCAATGCTTCACTCTTTTTTATTCTTTATTTAATATTATATAGAGTTTTAACATAATGAGTTTTTTAAATCGTTATATTAAAATATTAAATTACTCATTTATTATTATCGAATTTAACTCTAAAATAGTTTTTTATAGGTTGCTTTTAAAACTAAAGTGGATATTTTGGTAGAATCTAATTCGTAAAAATTAAGATTTCTAGGATTTAATAGTGAAAATAGTGTTAGCCACATCTAACAAAGGAAAAGTTAAAGAGATTGAACGGTTTTTTACAAATTATCAGATAATTCCATATACTGATTTAATTGAGAAATTTGAGATAATAGAAGATGGCAAAACTTTTAAAGAGAATGCGATTATAAAAGTGAAAGCTGTTTCAGAAGCTTTAAAAAAGAGTGGATTTGATGAGGTTGTAATTGCAGATGATAGCGGAATATCTGTTGAAGCTTTAGATTGGAGACCAAATATTTTCAGTGCAAGATATGCTGGTTTAGATGCCTCAAGCCATGATAATTTAGAGAAGATGATTCGAGAACTGAAAAATTTGAAAATTGAAGAGAGTTCAGCTTTCTACACAGCTTCAATTGCAATTAGCGATAAAAATGGAGAGATTCAAACAACTCACGGTTGGATGTATGGAAAAGTCATTCCTAAAATAGTTGGTGAGGGAGGTTTTGGATATGACCCGATTTTTATTCCAAATGGTGAATGTGAAACTTTAGGGGTTTTAGAAAATTCAATTAAAACTAAACATTCCCATAGAATAAAAGCTTTAAAACTTGCTAAAATTATTTTAGATAAAATTGACAGGAGTTAAAGATGTTTAAAAGTTTTTTAGATAAAGCTACTTCTGAAATTAAAAGTAGGGCGAGTGAAGCTGTTTCAAACAGTCTTGATTTAGCTACTGAAGTTTTAGTTGCAGGAAAAGATACTGCTCAATCTACAATAATAAAGAATGGATTAAATATATTTATTAATCAATTTGGGGAGATTAAAGATTTTAAAATCGATTCTCAAAGTAAAAATATAATAATTTCAATCTATTTAAAAGGTGAAGTTGAAGATATAACTATAAATATTGAAAGTTATAAATTTTTCAAAGATGACGACGATATACACTACATAGAAGTTTTTAAAATATCGGTAAATAGATATTGGATAGATGCAATTGCTAAAGTATTTGTATTAGATAGAAAATTTCCGATACCTAATCAACTAGTTATTCCGATGAAAATTTTAATTTAAACTTGAAAGGAGATAGATAAATGGGTCAGAAACAGATTAAAGATCTACCAACTGCTGAAGTTGATTTTGACTTAAATACTGCTACTGTTTTAGATAGCAAAGGCGATTTAATTGAGGAGAAAAGTTTAGGTGACAAAACTAAAGATTTTGTTAAAAAAGCTGTGAAATATTCGCCAATTGGTTTATCATACACAATGAGTAAAAGTATAATGGATAGGTCTTTAGATATGTTAGATAAAGCGATAAATGAAAATGAGTTAAATAAAGTTGAAGAGATTAAATTTACAGATATTATCAATCTTATTAAAGATGGTAAAGATAAATTTAAGGAGCTTGATTTAACTTTTAATGCGAGTAAAGTTAATGGTTTTAACATCTCTAAAATTAAAGAGGAGATTGACGACAAAAATATGAGTGTTGATTTAGGGAAAAGAGGTGATCTTCAACTTAAAATCAAAGTTGTTTATAAATAGGAGAGTAAATTGAAAAGAATTATATATGTTTTAGCTATAACTTTTGCAGTTATAAACTTTACGGGTTGTACAGATAGTTATGATGAAGCTTTAGTACCTACAAATACAGATATTACAAATGCAAAAGAGGCAATAGTTGAAACTGAAAATGTTGCAAAAGAGCATAATGTTACTTTAAGCACAAATACAGAATCTAAAATAGCTGATTTAGAAGATACTATTAAGAAGATTCAATTGGATTCAGAAAATGAAAATGAGAATATTAGTATAGCGATTACTGAAACAATTAATGATACTTTTCAAACTATACAACTTGTTAAACAGGATATTTTAGATTCAAATATCTCTCAAAAAGAGAAAGATAAAGCTATTGATAAAATTGTAAATATTGAAAGAGAAAAACTTCAAGAGGGTTTAAAAGCTTATGCTCAAGTTTTAGAAACAGAAAAATGTGAAAAATCAACTGATAATACAGGAACTTTACCTCCATCAATGCCAAGTGACAAATGTATAAATTAGGAGAATATCAATATGTATAAATATCTTTTTACCGCTTTAATCTCTACTTTATTTGTGGGTTGTGAAACTGAATCTATTGAAACTTCTTCGGTTGAAGAAGTAACAGAGGAGCAGAAACTTGAAAAAAATGCAAATTTTTCAATTTATAGTAGCGAATGTACTCAAGATTCAAACGATACTTTATGTGGATATAAAGAACCGTTAAGTGATGAGTCTGTACCAACTCTTCCAGCAGCTCTTCCACCAGCTTGTTCAGATAAAGTTTATTGTCTCTAATGAAAAAAATAGTTTTATCAATTACGGCAATTCTATTTTTAGTTTCTTGTGGCGAAGATGATATTCCGACATCTGATAGTTCAAAAAAGGTTGATTGGTCAGCTTTACAACAAACATCAAAAAAAATGAACTCTACTGATAGCGATGATATGGCTGATAATGATTATTCAAAAATAGATTCTCCATCACAATCTAACTCTGAATCAGAATATGAAGAGGATCAAGAAATTGACCCAATTCCAGATTTTGAAGATCTAAAAGAGAAGCAACAACAAGCTAAAAAAGATGAACTATCTCAAGATGAGGTTGAAAATGGAGATTCAGACTATTCTAAATATACAAAAGAGTTAGAGAGTCAGATGCAACAAGCGATAGCACATTATCCTCGCCCTCCAACCCCTGCAAATCTTTCAGCTTATGATTCAAGAGGGGAAGATTCATATCGAGCGATAACAACAAACGAATCAAAAGGTTCAGGTGAATTTCCACCAATGCCACCAATTATGAAAGTCAATACAAATTAAAAAAGGGTTAAAATGAGAAAAATTGCATCAATTTTACTATTAGTTTCAATGAGTTCGCTATTTGCGATTATGCCTCCAATGCCACCATCATTTGGTGCAGGAGTTTCTAAAGCATATCCACAAAGCTGTAAAGCACTTCCAAGAATGCTTGTGTTTCTGCCACCTCCAATGGAGATCGATTTTATAAAATGTAAAAATGATCTTAATATGCCATTAGTTTCTCAAACAACTAAAATACTTATTGCTAAATTTGGAAAAGGGATTTCTGAAGTTCAAGTTAGTTTAGCTAAAGGTTTTTATCAACTTTATAGAGTTGATTTCTTCATAAATAAAGAGAGTAAAACTATTTTTGTAAATAGTTCTTTAACTAAATTTATTGATGGCTCAATTTTAAATTTGAATGAGGATAGAAAATAGATGGTTGAAAAAATGTTCAAAACCCCTACACTTTTAACTAAGAATGATGTAGATATTACTTTTGCTCCTTTAAAAAATTATAAACATGCAAGAAATTTAGGAGCTGTTGCTTTAAATCATAAAGAGGTTGCTGAAACTTCTAAATATTACCCTCTATTTTTTGTAAAAGATGGAGAGAATTTTTCTCCAATAGCCCTACTTGGAGTTGATACAAACCATAATCTTTTTGTTAGTAAAAATGGTGAGTGGGTTAAAGGGAAATATATTCCAACTTTAGTTCGTCTTTACCCTTTTGTTTTTACAAAAACAGACAAAAGTGATGAGAATAGTGTTTCAATCGCTTATGATAAAGATTTTGATGGTTTAAATAGTGGTGGAGAAAGATTTCTTAATGATGATGCATCTCTAACAGAGTTTGGTTCAAGAGTTATGAAATTTTCAGAAGATACTTTTTCAGCTCTTAATCAAACAAGACAGATGTTATCTGTAATAACTGGTTTAAATCTTTTAGAACAAGTTGATATAACTTTGGGAAAAGATAGCGAAAAAGAGAAAAAAATATCTGGACTATTCCAAATCAACCCTAAAAAGTTAAATGATTTAAACGATGAAAATCTTTTAAAATTAACTAAATCAGGTACTCTTCACATGATTTATAACCATTTAGACTCTTTAACAAACTTCGATAATTTAGCTAATAGATTATAGGATTCTACAAATCTACTGTAATTAAAATTTACAGTAGAACCTCTCCTCATATAAATTTTAAATTTTCACCGTAAATTGGTATAATTCGCGAAAAAGGGGTTCAATTTATGAATGAACTTTTTACATTCTTTGGTCTAGTTTCTCATGATCACTACTGGATTTTTCTAACTCATCTTTTGTTAGTTACAGGTTTAGTTGTCTTAATGGCAAATATGACTGTAAATTCAATGCGACTTGTTCCGACAGGAATTCAAAATGCAATGGAAGCATTTTTAGGCGGTGTTTTATCGATGGGTAAAGATACAATCGGTAAAGAAGATGCTCGTAAATATCTGCCTTTAATCGCTACTCTAGGTTTATTTGTTGTAACTTCAAATATGATTGGTATCATTCCAGGATTTGAATCTCCATCAAGTATGTTAGATTTCACTTTAGCTTTAGCTATCTCTATTTTTGTTTATTACAATTATGAGGGAATTAGAAGAAATGGTGTAATTAAATATTTTGCACACTTTTCTGGTCCAGTTTGGTGGTTAGCTTGGTTGATGTTCCCAATTGAAATTATCTCTCATATTTCGAGAATAATATCATTATCTTTTAGACTTTTTGGAAATATTAAAGGTGATGATCTGTTTTTAGCTGTTATCTTAATGTTAGCTCCATATTTTGCTCCTCTTCCAGCTTATGCTCTTTTAACATTTTCTGGATTATTACAAGGGTTTATCATTATGATTTTAACTTATGTATATTTAGCTGGAGCTGTTCATATTAGCGAAGACCATTAATATTTGATGGAAAATAGCAAACTTGAAAGAGTTTTAAGCCTCCTTTTGGGGGTCTCTTGGTCAATATTAACATTTGGAACAGTTTTTACTTTTATACTTCTAATAATCAGTTCATCAATTTCAACTTCAATTATTTCAACTTTTATTATTTTTCTTCTCTCTGCAACTCTTGTAATTTTTTTAGAATCTTTAAAACTTCAGATTAAACAGAGTGGCGAGATTAAAGAAATTATAGAGTTTATTAAATCTGAAAAAGATATAAAAACCCTAGATTTAATAAAGATATTAGATGAAAAGTAAATATGAAAAATATTTAGAATTTGGATATATTTTTACTCTTATTTTAACTTTTGGAGTAGCTATTTTTGTAGGTGTAGCTATTGCTCCAACTATTTTTGGAAGTGAGTCTGTTTTTGGAGATGAGGTTCTTTCAAAGTTTCAAGAGGGACTTTTAATGACAACTATTTTTCTAAAATTCAACTATCTTTTAAATTTTACACTGATTATTACAGCATTCTTTGAGGGAATCCAATATAAAAATGGTGGGCGAGATAATCTAACAGTTGTAATATTATTTATATTTGTCTCAACTTCTCTACTTTTTACAAACTATTATACACCTCAAATTCTTGAGATGCAATCTGCCGAAATAACTACTGGTGAAATTTTTGAGAAACTTCATTTTGCAAGTGAATTAGATTTCAAAATTTTTACTTTAGCTCTTTTTATTTTAATTATCAAAAAGATTAGTAAAATATAGATAAAAATTCGGGATTGACTAAATATATATTATCTTGTCAAGCCCGATAATTAAATATTATCGTCTTCGTGCTTGACACGGAGAACTACTTTAGTGTTTATTCTCTATTCAGTTAAACATAAAAATTATTCATATTTAGTACAAAGATTTACAACACTTACAAGATAATTTTTTGCTAAAATATTTTCAAAAAGGAATATTAAGTTTTAATGAAAAAAATGTTAATAATTCTATTTGTCACATCTTATATTCAAGCAATTGAAGTTGTTGATATGTATATAGACAGAAATGAGACTGAAAAAGCGATTAACAGGCTATATTATTTAGCAAAAGATATGAGAAATTTTACTTGCACTCAAAACTATATGAACTGTTTAACCCCAAGAGATATTTTAGATAGGGTCACAAAAATTAGAGATACAAGCCAAAATAATATTGAAAAAACGATAATTAATAGATTTATCAAAGAAGATGAGGTTCAAAAAAATATATTTATGCGATCTCATACTCTTTTTAAAGACAAAAGATATGATGAAACTTTAATTGAATTAAAAACTATTTTACTTAACTATCCAAAAAACATATATACTTTAACCTATTTAGCTAAAACTGCTTTGCTTATAGATAATCCTAAAATTAGTGAATATTGCTATAAGAAACTTATTAAATATAGACCTGAAATTTCAGACTCATATTTTGAACTTACAGAGATTTATATTCAAGATAAAAATTATTCAATCGCTCAAACATCTTTAGATACAGCAAAAGAGATATTTCCAGACGATTCAAGAATAAAAATTTACCAAAATAAAATCGATAAAGCAACATCTTTTTGGTCAAATATATTTGGTTCAGATGATGAGTAGTATATTGTGAAAATTGAAACTATTTTAGCTGTTGGATTTGGAGGTTTTATTGGAGCTATATCTCGTTTTTATCTTTCTGGATCAATAAATAATAATTTTCAACTTTACTCAATCTCTCTTGGCACTCTTTTTGTAAATATATTAGGTAGTTTTTTGATAGGAGTTCTATTTGGATATATTCAATCTTATCAGATTCCAATCTATATCAAAACATTTTTAATTACAGGAATATTAGGAGCTTTAACAACTTTTTCAACTTTTGCTTATGAAACTTTTACACTTTTAGAGAGTGGAGAGATTGAGAAAGCTTTTTTAAATATTATTTTAAATATTTTAGGAACTTTATTGATGGTATATTTTGGTATGAAAATATTTAGTTAATAAGATAGAAACTTTTCTAACAAATATTATGTTAATCTTTGGTTATTTCAAAAAAATAGATTAAGATTATGTATGATTAAAATTTTTACAATATTTCTTCTATTACTGGAGTTTGCAATGGGTTCTTCCTTAAGTAGTTTAAAAGTTAATGGTAAATCTATTCCTTTCATATTTGAAGAGAATAGACAACTTCCAATAGTCTCTTTACAATTAGTGTTCCAAGTTTCAGGAACAATTACAGATAAAGATATTTCAGGTGTAGCAAATATGAGTGCATCGATTCTCAATGAGGGTAGTGTAATTTCAGGAAGTGAAAAGTTTGCAGAAAAACTTGAAGAGAATGCAATCAATTTAAGTTCAGGTGTAGGTGCTGAAACTTTTGTAATTAGATTAGATTCCTTAAAAGAGAATTTTGAAAAAGGTCAAAAACTTTTAACGGAACTTTTAGATGCTCCAAATTTGAAAAAATCTGTTTTAGCAAGAGTTAAAAATAGAATAAAAGGAACAATGCTTCAGAAAAATTCTAATTTTGATTATGTAGCTTCAAATGAGTTAAAAAAGATGATTTTCAAAGGGAGTCCATTTTCAAAACCGAAAATAGGAACTATTGAAGATATCGAAAAAATTAAAATAGATGACATTCGAAATTTTTTTAAAACACATTTAACTATTTCAAATGTGATTCCTGTAATTGCAGGAGATATTTCAGAAAATGAAGCTAAAGAGATTCTATCTCAAATAATTGCAGTTTTAGAGATTGGCGAACTAAAAAATCTGCCAACTTTTGAAGTTTCAAAAACTATTCAAGAAAATATTTTAATAAAAGATACAAAACAGACTTATATCTATTTTGCATCTCCTTTAAATGTGAAATACTCTGATGTCGATCTCTACAAAATGAAAGTTATGTTTTTTATTTTAGGTTCATCAGGTTTTGGAAGTAGATTGATGGAGGAGATCAGAGTTAAAAATGGTCTTGCTTATTCAATTTATGCAAATGGAAGTGTTGAAAAAAGTCGCTCATATTTTTCGGGCTATCTCCAAACTAAAACTGAAAATCTTGAAATAGCAAAAAATCTAGTTATATCAGTAATTGCAGAATTTTTAGAGAAAGGTATTTTAGAAAAAGAGCTTGAATCAGCTAAAAACTTTATTCTTGGAAGCGAACCTCTTAGAAATGAGACTCTTTCTCAAAGAGTTGGACAGGCTTTTCAAGATTATTACAGAGGTCACCCTCTTGGACAAAGAGATGTTGAACTAAAACAGATTAAAAATTTAACAGTTAAAGAGTTAAACAGTTTTATAAGTAAGCATAAAGAGATTTTGGAACTCTCATTCTCAATTGTAACGGCAAAATAGAGTGAAAATATTAAAATTTATAGAGAGATTCTTTCCAAAACTCTTTATAGGAATATGGTTTAATAATGGTCGCTACTATTTAACAGCTAAAAAAATTCTACCATCTGGTAGAACTTCAATTGAAAATATCAGTTTTGATAAAGATGCCGAGTTTAAAGATTTAGTTGAATATCTATCAAAAGTTCAAACTGAAAATGTTGTAACATATATCGCTTTAATTGATAACTCAAAGTTTCAGGGAGCGATCCCCGTTGTTGAAAATAAGGCTTATCTCTGGTTTTCAGAGATTAATGAATATAATGATTTTGATGATATTATTTTTAAAAGAAAACGAGAGGGTTGGACTCTTTTCTCTTTAAAAACTGAACTTCTTCAAGCACAAAATAGCTTTAAGTTAGCTGGTTTAGATTTTATATTTTCACCATTTTTGATTCCGTTAGCAATTCAAAATAGGTTTAAACTACCAAAAAGTACATCTATTTTTATAGTAGCTGAAAAAGATTTAACAATATTTTCAATTTTCAAAGGTGATAAACTTCTTTTTGGAAGATATATTGAAGATATAGATTTAAATGAGGTATTTATTGAGGAGTCAAAAGAGGAGATTGAAGATAATCAACTTTTTCAATTTAATGAACTTGATAAAAATATTGATTCATCTGCAAAATTCAAAAACCAGAGTGATAGTGCATTTTTTAATGAAGATGAGATTGAACTCGATGATTTTGAGCTTGATACTACTAAAAGTGTTGATGAAAAAAATAAAAATCTTTTAGATCTAGATGACCTCATCTTAAAAGTTGAAGATGAAAATAGGCGACACTCTGAAGAAGATGATATTTCAGAACTTCAAAACTTTTTAGATAATGATATGGTAGAAGAAAATGAGTTTGAAAAGAGACAGGAAAATAAAGAGATAGAGGAGTTTGATTTAAATTATGAACTAATTTATCAAGCTATAAAAACTGGAGTTAAAACTTTTTATAGCAATGATATTTTTGAATCTGATTTCATTGAAAACTGCTATATATTAACAAGCTTAAAAATTTCAAACTCATTTATTCAGCAGATAGAAGATGAGTTTAGTTTTGAAACTGAAAAAATTAGAGTTGAAATTTCTGAACTTGTAGTTGATTTAATAGGAGAGGAACTTGGCTAATCTAAAATATAGCTATATTGAACCTAGAAAGAAAACGGTAATATCAGCAGAAGTTGCACTTGTATTATCATTTTTTGCAGTAGTTTTTTTATTTATAATAGGTGTTTTAATCTATCTCTCATTTAAAATAGATATGTTTAATCAGACAAAAGTTTCTTTAGAACATCAAATATCTCAAATAGATTATCAAACAAAAGAGGTCAAAAAAGATATTGATATTATAAATAAAAGTGTGACTCTCTCAAAAGGGTTAGGGAAAAGAAATATTTTTGTTTTAACATCTGTAAAAAATTTACTTGAACTTGTGCCAGACAAAATCACTCTTTCAAAAATGAAAATAGAGAGATCAAAGCTAACAATTTATGGAGTTACTCCTACAAAAGATATTTATAATTTGTTAATGTTAGCCCCGCTTAGATCAATTTTTGATAAAAGTTATACAAGTTTCTTTCTTCAAAAAAATGGTTGGTATAAGTTTGTTTCATATAATTCGATGGACGAAAATATGACAATTTTTAGAAATAGATAAAGGAGAAATATGAAAACTATATTTTTAATTTTAGTTTTAATAACTGGTTTAATATCTTTTGAAGTTGAGATTCAGGATATTCTAAAAAATGGTAATGCTAAAATCGAGATTCAAGATAAATTACAGATTGGAAACTCTGGAATAGTTATTAAGAATTTAAAAGATGGTTTTAAAGTCATTACAGCTTATGCTGAATTGATCGCAATTGATGAGGTTCATTTCTATCCATTTGTAACTTTAAAACAGGATAATCTGCCACACGGTTTATGGAAACCTGAAAATGGAGATATTGTAAGATTTCAAGAAAACTATAATCGAGCTGTAATTCTTGCTAAAAGTTTTAATAGTTTTATTCAAATTAGTAAAAGATTTAATCAAGAGTGGATTCATTCAGATATTTTTACTGCAACTCTTAGTTCCATTGGACATAAAACACCTTTAAAAGAGGATTTTCAATACTTTTGTCAAGAACATTCAATCGGTTTAATATATATTGAACTAAAAGATGAGATAAAAAAAGTTGATTGTTTATCCCTAAAAACTTTAGAAACTATTCCAATGAAGTTTGAAAACTTATCTTTTCAAAAACCGTTTTATAGCAGAATTAAAAAGATAGATTCAAACATATTTGGAGATGGAATTGATGATATTCAAGATTTTGATAAATATTATAGAGGATTAATTAGGTAGATTATGTCTGAAAAAAATATAGATTTAGTAAATTATGTTTTAGATAAAAGTTATAAACCTGAACAGATGGAATATGACGAAGAAATTGATGGAAACCTTTTTCCAGATAGAGACGAACATCTAAAAAAGAAAGAGGAAATTAGAGATAAATATAAAAATATTAAAGATTCAATTGCAAAAAAAAGAGTGAGAAGATAATTCTAAAATCTTACCGTCGGGCTTGACCCGATAACTTCAATCTATGGAACTAATATTCTATATTTCAAATTTAAAATAAAAAATTTAATTTACCTTTTATAAAATAATAAAATAAGTTGGTTAAAATTCTCAAAAAGATAATATTATGAATAAAAAAATAATCGATATATCTCATAAACCTGAATCCAATAATAAGCTATTTTTTGGAGACTATGGTCAATTTATTAGAATAGATAAAATTCAGTATGCCGTTATTAAAAATCTATATGAAAACTCCGAGGGAAATACTTGGTTTCCATCTGAAATAAATTATGATAATGATGCTATCGGTTTTGAAACTCTTCCAAAAGAGGCAAAAAGAATGTTTAGATTAAATATAGCTTATCAAACTCTTCTTGATTCTGGTGTCACAAATATATTTTCTGAACTCTCAAAAGTTGCAACAGTTCCAGAACTTCAATATCTTTATCGTCGAATATCTATTGAGGAAAGTATTCACTCTTTAACATATTCAAATGGTTTAGATGTTGTCTTTGGAGAGAAAGCTGAAGAGATGTTAGATTTAGTTTATAGTGATCCATTTATAAAAAAACGACTTGATAATGAGTTAGATGGAGCTGAAAGATTTTTAGAACTCTGTATTGAAAAAGGTGAAACTGGAGATGATGCAAAAAAATCTATTCTGATGCTTTTAGGTTTAGCTTTTATTCTTGAGGGAATTAAATTTCCATTCTCATTTTTTGTAACTTGGACAATTAATAAATCTTTTGAAAATCAAATTCAAGGTTTTACAAAAGCCTTAAGATTAATTGCTTGGGACGAATTAACAGTTCATACAACTGCTGGAGTTCAAGTTCTAAAAATTTTAATGTCTGATGAAAATCAGGGTTTTAAACACCTTAAAAATTGGTTTCATAAAGAGATGGTTTCATTTGTAAAATTGACTGTTGAACAGGAGTTGGAGTGGAGCGAATATCTTTTAAAAGATGGAAATATTGCTGGATTCAACAAAGATATAGGTTCTCACTTTATCAAATATTGGGCTGATTTTAGACTGGAACAATTAAATATTCCGATAATTTATAATGAGAAAAAATCCGATGTTATTGATTGGTTTAACTCATATCGAAACTTAAACGGTACTCAAGTTGCTTTGCAAGAAAGTTCAGCTATGAACTATCAAAAAGGGAAATTGAATAATGATTTAAATCTTTTTGATGGAAAAATTTTATAGATTTAACTATCAAATCTTTCTATTATTTTAAATAATCTCCAACATAATTATCGGGCTTGACCTGATAATCTTTCAAATTAAAAAAATCATAAAATAAAAATTAAGTTAATTAAATTTCTTGCTAAAATATCGCCTACTAAATTGATTCAGAAAAGGGTTTAAATGAATTACACAGATGAAGAGATTAAAAGTTTGCAAAATGATCCAGTTTTTTTAGCTGAACTTTTAGAAAGGGAGGAGAAAGCTTTTCAAACTAAAAACATTATAAGTTTATATGATGTTTTAGATTCTCTTCTTCTTTTTGATTCAGATACAAAAGAGAGGGTTAATAAACTTTATAGCTCAATTATTGAGGGAGCTTTAGAAAGTTTGCATACAAAACTAAAGGGTGAAAAACTATTTGATGTGAATGATGAAAATGATCATTATTCACTTCGAGCTATATATGAATATGCTATTGAACAATATAATGGAGGTAGATTTTATGAAGCAAAAGAACTTTTTATTATGCTTTCAATCTTAACTGATAATAATGTTTTTAAAGGGGCGATGCAAATTCACCTAATCTCAATATTGAAAAATATCCCTTTTGAAGATTTTATCTCAAAATTTGTAGATGCTGAAAAGATGAAAAGTATAAATAAGAGCTTTTTTATTTTATATTTTTACGATGAAGCAAATCAATTTCTTCATAACAACTCAAATCTAATACAAGAGGCGATTAAAAAAGTTAAGAATATTAATACATGAGAATTCATCTAATTGGAATTGGTGGAATTGGAATTTCAGGTTTAGCTAAATATCTACATTTTCAAGGTCATCAAATTAGTGGTTCAGACCAAAATCGAACTAAAATTACAGATGAATTAAAGTTGTTAGGTATTAAAGTAAATATTCCACATGATGTAAATGCGATTCAAAATCAAGATTTTATTATTCATTCCGCAATAATTACGGAGAAGAATGTTGAGATAGTTGAGGCTAGAAAACAGAATATTAATATATTTTCACGAGCTGAATCTCTACATAAAATATTATCTGATAAAAAAGTTTTTTCAGTTTGTGGAGCTCATGGAAAAAGTACAACAAGTGCAATTCTATCCTCAATTATAACCTCATCATCAATTATTGGTGCTTACAACAAAATATATCAATCAAATATATTTTATGAAGATAAAACAGATAATCTAGTTTTTGAAGCTGACGAAAGTGATGGAAGTTTTCTAAATTCAAATCCATATTATGCGATTGTAACAAATACAGAACCTGAACATATGGAGTTTTATAATTATGATTACGATAAATTTTATCAAGCATATTATGATTTCCTTAAAATGGCAAAAGTGAGAGTTATAAATGGAGAAGATCCATTTTTAAAAAATTTAGATTTAGAATCTATCAAATTATATCCGTCAAAAGATATTAGAAATTTAAAATCTAAAATTGTTGAAAATGAGCCATTTATTGAGTTTGAATTAAAAAAATTTGGGAACTTTTCTGTTTGGGGATTTGGGGAACATATCGCACTTGATACATCTTTAGCAATTTTAACAGCGATTGACAATGGAGTGAAAATTGAAAATATCAGAAAAAATCTGCTAAATTATAGAGGAATTGAGAAACGGTTTGACATTCTGCAAAAAAGTGATAATTTTATTGTTATAGATGATTATGGACATCACCCAACTGAAATTCAGGCGACTCTCCAATCGACTTTTCAATATGCTGAAATGATGAATATAGATGAGGTGATTGCGATTTGGCAACCACATAAATATAGTAGAACTTTAGATAATTTGGCACATTTTCAAAGCTGTTTTCAAGGAGTTTCAAAACTTATTATTTTGCCAGTTTGGAAAGCTGGAGAGAGTGAAGTTGAGATCGATTTTGATAAACTATTTTCAAAATATTCTCCCTATTTTCCTGAACAAATCTCTGTAAAAGATGGTGAAATATCTTTTTTAAATCATCAAATATCAAAAGGTTTAATTATCGGTTTTGGTGCTGGAAATATTACACATCAATTAAGAGGCAAAAATTAATTTGAAAAAATTTAATCTTCGTGCTAAACACGAAGATATTTAATTTAAAAACTTTTATTGAAGAAGTTTTAGAACATTTTGTTGAACAGCATTAGCTTGACTTAAAGCATAACTTCCTGATTGAACAAGAATATTTTGTTTTGAAAAGTTAGCAGTTTCTTCAGCAAAATCTACATCTCTAATTGTTGATTCAGCAGCTTTAACATTTGTTCGAGTTACACTAATATTATTAACAGCAGCTTCTAACTCATTTTGAGCAGAACCCAGTCCAGAACGAATAAGGTCAAGTTGTTTAATGGCAGAATCAGCAATATCCATAACAGCAAAAGCTCCCTCAAGAGTTGTTACACCCGCAGTTAGTGGATATGTCTCCTCATTTAGTTGATCTGAACCTGGATAATTTAAAGAGTTGCTATTTGCAAAAGTTCCCATTGCATCAGCTTGAAGTGAATTGAATCCATTTAAACTACCTCTTAAATTGAAGTTAGCTTCACTCATCGCTCCATTGTTCATAGCTTTATCTAAAGCTCCGCCACTCTCTTCAGTTGCTCGAATATCAATTGCACCAACTGCAACCATTGTTAATCGACCACCATTAAATGAGTTGCCATCCATTCCAAAAAAATCATCAAATGACTTTGTGATTGCATCTCCATTTGCATCTGTTCCTGTTGTAACAGCATCAGTTTTAATTTCAATCGCTCTACCATCATCTGAAGTTAATTTTAATCTACCTCTTGCATCAACTGATGCGAATACACCTGTTTGATCTCTAACTTCATTAATTGTTGCGACAAGACGACCATCAGCATCATTTGCTTTAATATCAGAAAGATTTCCAAGTTCAACACCATTAATTGTTAAGTTTTGAACTTGAGAACCAGCTTCAATTGATTTACTACCTAAATTTTCAACTTTAAAAGATGCTTTTACACCTAAAAGAGAACTATTTTTATTGATAACTTCAGCTAGAACACCAATTCCAGTTCCAGCTTTTGAATCAATTGTTACACTTTCTAAGGTCATACTGCCATTAGGAATATGAGTTCCCTTAAATGTTAATTTACTTGTGCCAGATGCGGTAATTGAATCAACTTTTGTTGTTTCAGCTCGAACATGACCAATTTTATCACTTGATGTAGCTTCAATAGAAGCTGTTACAGTATTTCTGCTGTAAGCACCAATTTGAAACTCTTTATTTACAAAATTACCTGAAAGAAGTTGTTTTCCATTATAACTTGTACTTCCTGCAATGTTATCTAATTGACTCATAAGAGCTTTAATATCACTCTGAATAGCTTTTCTTGAGCTTGTAGATTGTCCATCTTGTGCAGCTTGAGTAGCTTTTGTTTTGATTGTATCAAGAATCGCAACTTGTTCAGACATAGCCTGATCAGCAATTTGGATAATTCCAACAGCTTCATTAGCATTATGAAGAGCTTGAGTTAATGAATTTGCTTGAGAACGAAGAGAATCAGCAATAGCTAAACCTGAAGCATCGTCAGCTGCTCGATTAATTTTTAAACCTGAACTTAATTTTTCAAGAGAGCTACCTAAACCTTTTTGATTTATATTTGATTGAGTAGTGGCAACCATTGCAGATGTGTTAGTATTGATAATAAAACCCATAACTTTAATCCTTTTAATTTAATTTTTTAAAGTTGCTTTAATTTAAAAACAACCTTTTGATTTCTTTTTAACTAATGTTAGTTATCGTCTAAAAATCAAATTTTTAAAAATATATCTCCTCAACAGAAAAGCCCTCATCTTCAAGGATACTTTTTAACAGAAAATTTTCCGGAAGAGTTTTTGTTTCGTAACAGAGGATAATTTTATGATATTGTATATCGCTTAAATTATATAAAAAGTTATCTATCTCCTCAAAATAGTTATCTTTAAAAGATATTTTAGAGTTGATGATTCCGTCAATATTAATTGGACTTCTAGTTGTAGCTTGAAAATATACATCAACCCCTTTAGCTTCAAGATATTTCGCAAGAAGATATGGTGGGTACATAAATTCTCCCGTTCCAATAACAACTGTTTTTCCATCAATTTGAATATCATTTAAAATCTGTTCAAAATCAAAATCTAATTTCTGCTGAATACCAAATCTTCCAAAATTATTTGGAATTATCTGATCTATATTTTTAGGATTTCTAGTTTCAGAGATAAGGTTTTTAGGAATCTCATATCTGTTTTTAATAAATTCAAACTTTCCAGAGTAAATTGAAAAAAAATCTATATCTGAATTTTGTAAATTACTCCAATTTAACATTGAGGCAACTGAATATTTTTTCACATTTGGAAAAACTTTTTTTAGTTCTGCTACAATATTTACAACTGTTTTGCCTGTACTGATTTCATCATCAATTAAAATAATATTTCTGATTTCTGAAACTTCAGTTTTTGGTTTATATAAAATATGAGATGGTGCATGAGAATGCTCCTCCATAAATTCAACCAACCTATCTTTTGAAGTTTGATAACGAGTTGTGTGAATATATTCACAATTAGAACAATTCAAATTTTCAAAAACTCCATGACCTAAAGCGGTGGCAGTTTCAGCAAAACCGATAATTAAAGTTGGTTGATCATCTATTCTATCTTTGATAAGGTTTGCTAACTCTTGAAAGTTTTGAGTCATTAAAGATGGTTTTGTAGGAATATGTTTGCCTAAAACTTTACTAATAAATAGGAAACCTCTTTTCAAATTCATTCGTGATCCAAAATCTGTTAATTCATTTAACTTTTGAGAGTTTTGAAATATTAGATTACCCGTAGTTAATTTAACTGTTCTCATCTTAAGTTCTCTATAACAGCTTCAGATAAAACTCTTTTGAAATGAGTTTCAATAATTTTTCTCTGTTGAGAGACTAACAAATTATTTTCAATATCATTTTTAACCTCATCAAAACTTAATTGAGTTTGACCCTCAACACTATTTAGATAAAAAAGAGCAAAACTATCATCAAATTTTGAAATTTCTGAAAAATAACCAACTTTTGTTTCAGATAAAATTTGTCTAACTTGAGGATTTATAGATTTTGAGATTAAATCTCTTCTTTCTGTTTTGATGTTTCTGTAAAAAAGAAGTGGTCTAGCCTTTTTCTCTTTTAAAGCTGACATATTATCTGAAAGATAGATTGTAACATTGTAACTTTTTGCAACTCTATATTTTGATAAGCTATTTTTATAGATAGTTAATAACTCTTTTCTAGTTGGAGGTATCATTTTTGAAGAGGCTACTTTTTGATATAACTTAGATTGTAAGATCTGATTCTGAATATTTTTAATAAAAACAGCTTTTTTTATTCCCTGATATTGTAAAGCTTGAAAAAAAGCCTGTTTTGATGGAATTCTATTCTGATTCATAATGTTCAGGATATATCTATCAATCTCATTTTCTGATACATCTATATTAAGCTTTTCAGCTTCCGCATTCTCTAAAGCTTCTCGAATTAAAATTGGAATAACATCTTTTCTGCTTATACCAAATTTAGTTTGAGCTATTTGAATATCATAAGTTGTAATTGGAATATTATTAACTTTAATCGCTATCCCGTTTATTATTTGCGAATCTGCTAAAAGTGTCAGTATAAAAATAAGAGAAAAATATCTTATTATCGATCGATATGATTTGGAAACCATACTATAAATACTATAATTCATAGAAACCTCTTTATATATAATTGATGATATTTTATCAGAATGTAATTTCTCAATTATCTATCTCGAATTCCAATTTACTAAAGAATGTAGATTTTTAATCTGTATCAACCTATAATATGGATTATAAAACATAAAATGAACTGATATTATAAAACTAAGGAAACAGTATTGAGCATTAAACTAGATTTTGAAAAATCTGAAGAGATATATAGATTAAATGAAATAGCAAAACAAGCTGATGGTTCGGCTTGGTTGCAGGAAAATGGCACAGTTTTACTTGCAACAGTAGTTATGGACGAATTAGCAGAATCTGACGAAGATTTTTTACCTTTAACAGTCCAATATGCTGAAAAGTTTTATGCAGTAGGAAAAGTTCCAAGCGGTTTTATGAAAAGAGAGGGAAGACCTAGTGATTTTGAAACTCTAACTTCAAGAATTGTTGATAGGGCTTTAAGACCAATTTTTCCAAAAGGTTTCAATTATCCTGTTCAAATTACAATTTTTGCATTAAGTGTAGATGAAAATGCGGATCTACAAGCTTTAGCTTTAAAGTCAGCATCAGCTGCTCTATACACCTCATCAATTCCAGTAAATAAATCTATTTCAGCAGTAAGAATTGGGCAAATCGATAATAAATTTGTTGTAAATCCAAATGCTAAAGAGAGAGAAAAATCTGGGCTTGATCTATTTATTGCAGGTTCAAAAGATGAACTAATTATGATTGAGATGAGAAGTGTTGGTGAGTTAATTAATAATGTAAGAGAGAATAATGCAATTTCAGAAGAGAAGTTAATTGAGGCTATCGATTTAGCTCAAAATGAACTTAAAAAATATAACTCAAAATATGAAACTGAATTTGCAAAATTTACAAGAACTCATAAAGATATTGAACTTCATGTAAAAGAGATTCCTGCTGAACTGATTAAGTTTGTTAAAGAGAATCATAGTGATAATTTAAAAAATGCACTTTCTCAACTTGCGGTAAGTGAAAGAGCTACGATCTTATCAAAATTAGCTGATTCAATAGTTAGTGAAAATAGTGATAATTTTCCTGAAGAGTGGGATAAAGGTTTAGTTCTTGAATCTCTTCAATCTAGGAAACGGGAAATAATGAGAGCTACGGTTCTTGATAGTGGAATTCGTGCTGATGGTAGAAAAACTGATGAGGTTAGAAAAATTGAGATTGAAACAAATATTCTTCCTCAAGTTCATGGTTCTTGTCTATTTACACGAGGACAAACTCAAGCTCTTGTGGCTTTAACAGTTGGAACAGGAGATGATGCTCAAACATTTGAGGAGCTAACAAAAACTGAAAGCCAACAGGAATCATTTATGGTTCATTACAATTTTCCAGGATTTAGTGTTGGTGAAGCATCAAGAATGAGACCAGCTGGTCGTAGAGAACTTGGTCACGGAAATTTAGGAAAACGAGCTTTAGAATCTAGTTTAGATAATAGAGATGGAATGACTTTAAGATTAGTTTCTGAAATTCTTGAATCAAATGGTTCATCTTCAATGGCAACAGTTTGCGGAGGAGCTTTAGCATTAAGAGCTGGAGGTCAAAAAACTTCTGAATTAATTTCTGGAGTAGCTATGGGTCTAATTACAGATGGTGAAAGATATAAAATATTAACCGATATTATGGGACTTGAAGATCATGATGGTGATATGGACTTTAAAGTTACAGGTTCTAGGACAGCTATCACTGCTCTTCAGATGGATATTAAGCTTGGTGGAATTTCACTTTCGCTTTTAAAAGAGGCATTAAATCAAGCAAAAGATGCTAGAGGCCATATTTTAAATATTATGGAAGAAGCTGAAAAAGAGATTGTTGTTAATAAAGATATTTTACCAAAACTTGAAGTCTTTAAAATTAATCCTATGAAAGTTGTTGATGTTTTAGGTCAAGGCGGAAAGACGATTAAAGGAATTATTGATAATTTTAGTGTAAAAATCGATATTAATAGAGAGAGTGGCGAGATTAAAGTTATTGGAAAAAGCTTTGATAAGGTTGAGGGTGCAACAGCTTATATTAAAAAAATAGCTGATGACAGAACTTTAGATCAAATCTATACTGTTGGAACAGTTTATGATGTAACTGTTAAACAGATTGCTCCGTTTGGTGCATTTGTTGAATTACCATCTGGACACGATGGAATGATCCATATCTCAAAAATCTCTAAAAGTAGAATTGAGAAGATTGAGGATTATATTAAAGTTGGTGAAGCTATTAAAGTTGAAATTTTATCTATCAAGGGTAAAAAAATAGAATTGAAAAAAATATAGGAGAGAAAAGGTGAAATATATTACAAAGAACTCTAAAAAAGTTTTAGGCAGTTTAACATTAAGCATTGTTACGATTTTATCAGCAACTGGTTGTGGAGAAGATGAGAAACCTGTTGAACAACAGGCGGAGGGTCAAAATAAAATTTTAACTATTGAAGAAAAAGCTGAAGGGCAATATGTTATTACTGATGAAGCTCCAACTTCAGGACCAAACAAAGCTATTATCACAGATATAAATGGTTCAACTCAAGTTCTAAATGAGGATGAGATGAAAAAATTTGCTGAAGAAGAGATGCAAAAAGTTGAAAATAATAGTTCAAATTTAACTTCTCCAAATCCACCTGCTAGTGAGGGACTAAGTATGGGTGAAGTTCTATTGGCTGGTGCTGCTGGAGCTCTTTTAGGAAGTGTTATTGGAAATATGTTATCAAATAACAATAACTATCAATCTAATCAACAGCAATATAATCGTTCATCATCTTTTCAATCTAGTATGGGTGGAGGTGCAGGAGGTAAATCATCTTCAGCTGGAACTTCAAAACAGAGTTTCTTTGGTGGAAATTCTCAATCTAGTTCAACATCAAGCTCAAGTACCTCATCATCATCTAAACCAAGTTTGACAAAAAGCACAAGTTCATCTTCATCATCAAAAAGTAGTAGCTTTTTTGGTGGCTGATTAAAAAAATTTAATATAGTTGAGGAGAGTATCTATGATGAATGCCGAACCACTTGAAATAGATTTACTTATTCCTGATGAAGCTAGTCTTTTGTTGGATCAGAATCAGATAGAGAAAGAGTTAATTTTAGAGGAGATAATGTTTGACATGGGGAAAGGAAATGAATTTTCAGTAACTACTTTGATTAAGACAATTATAGTTCTTTTTGCAACTGTATTTATCTTTGGCATAAAAGTACATTTTAGCAATAAAGTTTATGAACTTAGCAGAGATATTAGTAGATTAAAAAGTGAAAGAAATTACCTTAACGAGCAGAATAGCATTCTAAAAATGAAGTTTGAAAAACAGAAATTTAAGAGTGATATTGTAGATGCTATCTTCTAAAAAAATCTAAGACTAAATCTGATTTTCATAACTATCAAAACAGTTCCTGTGTTTAGCACGGGAATCATGGTAATTCCAAAATAATATTAATATTTAGCCACTTTTTACATTTATTAATTTTTTCTTAAAATTAAGGACTTTTATTCTTTACTCACTTTTAAAAACTACTCATATATTTTATATTTTCAAATAATATATTAGATATAATCTAAATAAAAAGGTTTGGAAATGCAAATTAAGTTTATATACTCTTTAGATTTTAAAAGCTTTAAAGAGATGGAAAAATATTTAAATAGTGATGTTATTTGTGTAGCACACAATGACCAATCATATATTTATAATAAAGAGTACAAAGAGATTATCTCGATAAAGAAAGTTAGAAAAATATTAAAAGAGGAGAGGCTATATCATCTAAGCGAAGAGTTTAGAAACAAATCTAAAAGAAAGATAGATGTTGGCGAAGGATTGGAATTTTTCTTAAAAGCACATATTTTATATGAGATGGACGGTTGGACTTATGATTGTCCAGAGTGTGATATAGATTTAGGTTAATTATCGATATTATGATAAATTATTATTTATCATAATATTCTTTTAGAAGAGAGAAAACTCTCCTCCAAAGAAATAGACAATTCCTATTCTGCTAAATAGTCCTGAATTGTATTAATTTCAAGTCTATCTTTTTTCATCTCTTTCAAAGCTTCCGTAGTTGCTTTTGTTGCTGAAAGAGTTGTGAAATATGGGATATTTTCCCGAATAACAGTTTGACGAATCATCTTTGCATCATTTTTACTAGCTCGATTATCGCTTGTATTTATCACAAGAGCAATTTCACCATTTTTCAAAGAATCATCAACATTTGGACGACCCTCACTAATTTTCAAAACAGATTCACTTTTGATTCCATTTGCTTTAAAATATTTGTGAGTTCCTGAAGTTGCAACAATCTCAAAACCTAAATCGATAAAATCTTTTGCAATCGTAATTGAATCAGGTTTATCAAGATTATTTAACGAAATAAAAACTTTACCACTTTTTGGAATTCTATTTTTTGATGCAAGTTGTGATTTAGCAAAAGAGATCCCAAAAGAGTGAGAAATCCCCATAACTTCGCCAGTTGATTTCATTTCAGGTGAAAGAATCAGATCAGCACCATCAAGTTTATTAAATGGGAAAACAGCTTCTTTAACTGCAATATGATTTTTAAGTTTCGGTTTGAAAATTCCATCAGCAAAATAGATAACATTATATTTGTCGTAGAATTTAAGAGAGCTTTCTAAATCCTCACCAACCATAACTCTAGTAGCAACTTTTGCTAAAGGGATTCCCGTAGTTTTTGAAACAAAAGGGACAGTTCGAGATGCACGAGGATTCACTTCAATCAAGAACACCTCATCACGATAGATAGCATATTGAATATTCATCAAACCAACAACACCTAAACCTAAAGCGATAATTTTAGTTGTCTCTTCAACTTCTCGAATAAGTTCATCAGAAATTGAAACAGTTGGAAGAGAACAAGCAGAATCACCAGAATGGATTCCAGCCTCCTCAATATGTTGCATAATTCCGCCAAGATAAACAGATTTACCATCAGAGATTGCATCAACATCAAGTTCAATAGCTCTATCTAAAAATTTATCAACTAAAACTGGGGCTTCTTTACTAATTGAAACCTCTTTTTCCATATAGTTTTCAAGCTCACTTTGATTATAAACAATTCTCATTGAACGACCGCCAAGAACATAAGATGGACGAACTAAAACTGGGTAGCCAATTCTTTTTGCTATTTCGTAAGCTTCATTTTTTTCGGTTGCCGTACCATTTTCAGGCTGTTTCAAACTGTGTTTTTCTAAAAATTGAGAAAATTTCTCTCTATCTTCTGCCATATCGATAACTTCAGCTGAAGTCCCAGCAATATTTGCCCCATATTCAGTTAAAGCATTTGCAAGTTTTAGAGGAGTTTGTCCGCCAAAATGGACAATGATTCCATCAGGTTTTTCACGGTCAATTACAGATGCAACATGTTCAAAATCGATCGGTTCAAAATATAGTTTATCGCTTGTATCGTAATCTGTTGAAACTGTTTCAGGATTACAGTTATACATTACCGATTCAATATTCATATCTTTTAGAGCAAAACTTGAATGAACA
>Ga0256826_1000217_pt1 | contig 32949 bp, 25 predicted proteins | sample CV79metaG_FD_185975 | JGI IMG/M metagenome (GOLD analysis project Ga0256826, IMG submission 185975) | Hydrothermal vent microbial communities from East Pacific Rise, Pacific Ocean - CV79 | ecosystem: Environmental > Aquatic > Marine > Hydrothermal vents | place: Pacific Ocean: East Pacific Rise...
TCACCTCTGGTTTCAATACTAAAAAGATGAAGCAGTTCATCTTTTCTTAACGTATTTCACATCGAAGACTAATCCCCAATCTGATAATTTTGGACTCCGACGCAGGTACTTCGTACATCTGCTCTGGTTCCGAGTCTAAAAACGTAAAGCAGTTTACGTTTTTTTAACGACTCTCACAAGCAAAACTAATCTCCAATTTTACTTTTTAAACTATCTCAATCTTCTCATATTCACTTACAATTTTGTTATACATCGCTTTGTAATCATAGCTACTATCTTTTGCCATGGCTTTAGCTTCCATCTCTTTTGCCATTGTTTGAAGAGACTCTATTCTGAAGTTGGCACTGGAGCCTTTGACTGAATGTGCAAGCTTTTGAATCTCTATATAATTTTTTTGTTCAATCATATCACCTAGTTCAGGCATTGTTACATCCATCTTTTTAATATAAGTACGTACAAGCATTACCACTTGGTCATCATCAAGCATAAGCTCTTTTTGTAGGGTTTCAACATTCATTCCTAATACCGTTGCTTCTTTGTTTTCTGCTAATTTTTCAGCTTCTAAAATTTTAGTATCAAGTTCTTCAAGATACTTAATAAAGACTGCTTCCAAATCTTTAATCACAACAGGTTTCCCAAGAAACTCATCATAGGCCATAGCCAGACCACGTTCTTTAGCGCCTTTAATAACATTTGCAGTCAGTGCTACAATAGGGGTATGCCCTAGACTTTTTTCATTTTCAAAAGCAATGATCTCTTGAGCTGCTTCTAAACCATTTTTAATGGGCATCTGCTCATCCATCAAAACCATATCAAAGGTATCAATTTTAAAAGCATTAACGGCATCTTGTCCATTATCACACATAAAGAAGGAGAGCCCAAAACGCTCTAAAACAATTTTGATAAGTTCCTGATTGGCACTATTGTCTTCTGCTACTAGAATATAACCATTGAAAAGACGTTGTACCGCTGGTTTTACAATTTTCTCATCTGTTTCACTTGAGAGATCAAGTGCTTCTAAAAAGGTGTTATGTAATTTCGAGCAGTAGATAGGAAAATGAATCGGTGTTACATTATCAATATTATCATACTGATCTTCTAAGTTATCCATAATGGCAATTGCAGGAATAGGCTGTTCAATGATTGCTTTACGTGTTGCTTTAGAGACCTCAGAGTCAACAAAAAAGAGTAAATCATAACTCTTTTCTTCAAGGCTAGTAATACTTACTGTATCAAGGTTAAACACATGCCAGTAACGTTTTAAGGAGTTGAGCTTATCGCACTCTTTTCCCTCTTCTTGAAATAGTCCCATACGTAACTTTTTAAAGGGAGTTGGATCAAACATATGAAGTGCGGACTTGGCATTAGCTCGCATTGGTAAGGTCAGCGAAAAGAGACTCCCTTCATTTAATGTTGCACTAACCGCCACATCACCACCCATATGAATAGCAAGTTGTTTACAGATAGAAAGCCCCAGACCGGTACCGCCCGACATACGGGTCGCTGAGTTTTGTGCTTGAGAAAATGCATCAAAAATCCGGTCTTGGTCTTCTTGTGAAATACCCATTCCATTATCTTTCACACTAACAACAAGCATACCATTTTTATAATAGGCATCCACATCGATACGCCCAGCAGTAGGTGTAAACTTGATGGCATTACTTAAAAAGTTAGAGACTATCTGTTTAATTCGTAAGGCATCACTATAGAGTTCATAAGGGATATACGGATCAATAAAACTCAGCATTGTTATCGCTTTTTCATTAGCACTAGGTACAAACAGTTCAAGAGTATGAGTCAGCTCTTCATGTACGTTAAAGTAGTGCGGTTCAATGGTAAACTCACCACTTCTTAGTTTTGAGAAGTCTAAAATATCATTAATAATACTGAGAAGGTTTTCCCCACTATTTTCAATAATATTGAGATATTTTTTATGTTTTTTAGAGGTCTCTTCATCTTTTAACAGACTAACAAAACCTAAAATGGCATTTAATGGAGTACGTATTTCATGTGACATATTGGAGAGAAAATAGTCTTTCGCCTCTCCTGCTTTTTGAGCATTTTCTCTTGCATCAATAAGTTTTGTCACCTCATAACCAATCGCCATATACTCCGTAATTTCATTAAAAGGATTCGAAATAGGCACAATAGTCGAGTCAATGTAGAAGTAATCTCCATTTTTCTTACGGTTTTTAATCGTACCCTTAAACATCTGATGACCACTTACTGTTGTCCATAAAGTCTCAAAAAATTGCTCTGACATATCTTTATGACGCATAATAGAGTGAGAGTTTCCTATTAACTCATTTTGGGAGTATCCACACAGATCACATAAGTTATCATTGGCATAGGTAATAATACCATTTAGATCCGTTTTGGAGACAATAGCACTCTCATCAATTGCTTTTTTATACTCGTTTAAGAGGGTGACGCTTTTTTTAATTTCTTGTTCTTTTTCAAAAACAGTTGCCGAGTACATACGAAGCACTCCTGCAAAATTGAGGTCATAAACATAAGAGAGTTCATCAAATATACTCTTAGTATTGACATGCGAATCATAGGAAAAATCTAACATCGATTTACGAAAGTGTGAACAGACTATAAAAAGTTCATCCGCGGAGATATCTCTGTCTTTTAAAAAACGTAATAGCTTTTCAATAACAGGGCAGTCACCAATCTCTTTTTCACCTTTAATAACATCCATAAAGTAATCAAATACTTCGCTACCGTATATGGAAGCAAAATTTTCTACTCCAATGCCATGTCCATTAAGAATAATACGCACCGAATCATAAGACATCCACTGTGTTACAATTTCATTTTTAGATGTCATAAACAGCGCGTGAGCCTCAAAAAGATGTGGGATTTTTTCTCGTAACATGTCCTGACCTTTAATGAATTTAAACTATTTAATGTTTATTATAACGGATTCATCCAGAAGAAACTAATCACTCCAAGAACAAGTGCTTGAACAGCACCAATAAACATGGTTCCTATAATATTGCCCGTTTGACACGAGGTACATTGTTTGTACTGTTCAGCTTCATAGTAGGCATAAAAAGCATAGATAATTAAGAGTACACCAACTACCCCTAAAGCAACTCTGTCATAGAGGTAACTTCCTTCAAGTAAAGCGGTACTCTCACTAAAAAATGGTACAGCAAAGCTGAAAAAGACACTCAACATAATTAGTTTATAGGCCTTAATAATATAGTCTCTATAAAAAATTGTCGGACAGCTAGGGTTACTTGTTTTGACTAAACCTTGTGAGAGATGATCGCCAATACGTAACTTGGTCTCTTTATCAACACGGTCCACAAAGGTACCGCCATAATTATAATCCATTTGATGTTGAATGACACGTGACACATCACCCTCTAAGTCATCATACTGTGCTTCACCTTTTTCGTTTTCATAACAGATCTTAATTTTATCATGTCGCATCACATCAACACTGATACCTGGATAGTAAGGGGAACGTTCAGTTTGCGTAATTTCACCTGATTTTGAGAGAATACGTAAGTTAATAAAAGCACGACATTCATTTTCTTGTTTGATTAAAACAACAGCATACTGAATACCAATTTGTATCGCACTGAGCGCATCTAAATCATTTTCTAGCATCGTATCACGCATATCGGTAATAATGTTTTGAAGGGAGTCATCGAAGGCGCGGATATTACCCGATATCAATTTGATACGGGGATCTGGATATTTCAAAAGTTCAAGAACCATAAGGGACCTTTAGAGTGTCAAAAATATTAAAGGGAGTTAGTTAAAAAAAGATATTTTTCTTAAATAACACACTTATAAAACAGCATTCACCCTGAGGTGAAGCGGTATGTTTTGTTAGTGACTTTTACCCACTACAATAAGCATCTTAATGTTAATTACTGTAAAACGGATAAACTGCCAGATAAGGTTTGTACGCATTGCACGTGCAAATTTTCCGGGAATCATTGTTAAATTACTTTGATCATTTCTTGCAAAGTTTACTTCTTCTTCAATCTTAGCCATTGCTAATCTCCTGATATTATTTAAATGTTTTTGGAGAAAAATTCCAAAAACTACGTTAACCACTAAGGTACTAAAGCAATCTTCTCAGATTGTATGTTTATTCTGGAATAAGTGTCCAACCTGGTTTTAGTTTTGCTTTGTAATACCACTATGATAACGCTTTTGAAGCAAAGCTCCAAAAACTACGTTAACCACTAGGGCACTAAAGCAATCTTCTCAGATTGTATGTTTATTCTGGAATAAGTGTCCAACCTGGTTTGAGTTTTGCTTTGTGAATAAACATAAAGTGTAAGATATGTTTAATCCAGTGTCCTGCAAGACCGATTTCACCAAAGGTATACTCGGTATCACGACCGGTTCCTGGGTACTTATCAAAGTCAGGTACAACAGGATAAACCGTCATTGCTGCCGCAGTTCCTGAGAAAACACCCTTACCAGCTGATGCAACACAAGCGGCACCCATATCTGCCATAGATGCTTCATGTAAATGCGCTCCTTCACCTTTAGTAATCAAGTCACAAACAGAGTGAGCAACTGCTTTACCGATAATACCTGAAGGCATACCCGTACGTGGAGGTGTTGGGTTAATCGGTGTTCCATTTGGAGAACTCATTGGTTTTGAGATTAAGTGTGGTGGAGCAAATGCGATACCTGCTGCAAACATATTTGAGTATGTTGGATTTTGGTACGTTGTTGGCCAATCACTTGCTTTCCAGTTTTCATAAGCACCTGCATCATATTTTGCATCCACTTTCATAAAACCATTTGGAGCGAAAACAGTATCGGTAATATCACCACCATCTTTTGCGTAAGCTTTAAGACCAACACCTGCAAATGGTGGAATCAACATTGAAAAGTCAAAACTTTCTGAACCTGTAGATCCATCAAGAAGTTCGTAATCAATACTTCCTTTTTCAACCTTAGAAACGTGTGCACCAATTAACCAGTCAACCCCACGTTCTGCATAAAGTGACTCAGCAAAAAGTTTTGAAGATACAACATATCCACCAACTTTCATGTGAAGTCCACCCATTCCAAAGTCACCTAAAAATGACTCATTTGAAATCCACTTGATGTCCGCCATATCACGTACACCTGCTTTTTTAAGTTCATGTTCAATATTGAAGATGTACTCAAATGCAGCACCTTGACACGTACACATACCGTGACCCGTACCAATTAAGAATTTTTGACGTTCTCCAGCTTTCATCTTAGCAATACATTTTTGAAGTTCATCAGAAGCGTGTGCTGCATGGTCTGCTGTACAAACAGAAACTGTATGCTCACCAAGTTGTGAACCTTCACCAAGACCTGGTGTTGCACCAAAGTTAAGTTTAGGACCTGTTGCATTAACAACATAATCGTAAGTCAACTCTTCCGTTTGACCTACTTTACCTTGTCCTGTATACTCAATAGTTACAAATGATTTATCAGTACTTTCACTACCTTCAGGGTTTAGAGAAACTGCTTTTGCTTGCTTGTAAGTGATACCAGCTTTAGCATATACAGGCGCTAATTCAAAGGTAACATCTTCTGTTTTCATTTGACCAACACCAACCCAGATATTTGATGGAATCCAGTTCCATTTTGCATTAGGGGTTACTACTACTACTTCATGCTCTTTACCTAGCCATTTTGCTGCAAAAGTTGCCGTCGTATGACCTGCAACACCACCTCCAAGAACTATTAAACGTGCCATATAATCTCCTTAGTCTTCATGCTTAAATGATGAATTAACTACTTTATATATCACCACTTTAGCTTAATACTATCACAATTTAGTCACAAATCATGATTAACACTATAAAACGAGACTAATTTTCAATTTTTAGCACAAATTCAGTTTACTTCTAAGATTTTCTCCACTATTTCGGTTACATTGGAGCTTAAGTTTTTGGTTGTCAATATCTTTTGCAGTGCCACTTTTATCTGTACCTGAGAATATTCATTCATCTTAGAGTAGAGTTTAAAAGCACCAGCAAGACCTGAGGCAATTTGAGGATTTATTGTATCAAGATAGATGATTTTTTCAGCGATGTAAGCATAACCATGACCATCTTTGGCGTGAAAGTGTAAATGGTTTCTAGCAAAAACCCCAATAAGTGCACGAACAAGATTAGGTACTTTAATATCAAATGCTGCATCATTTTCCAAAGACTGTACTCTATCAATACACCCCTCTCTTTGTGATGCTGCTAAAACAGCAAAATACTTGTTCATCACGAGTGTATCACTAGAATAACGTGCATAAAAGTCTCTTAATGCACCCTCACTTAAACTTGGTGCATAGTTTTCCAACAGATCTAATGCCACGATACGATCTGTCATCGTAATAGATTCATAATATTGTGTGTTACACAGTGCTGCGATATCACTATCATGTAGACTCATCAAGTAACTAAGCAATCTATTTTTAAGCACTCGTTTACCCATGTTTTCAGCATCGATATCACTGTTTTCAGGAAGGTGTAGTTGATGATAAAGTACTAACATCTCAGGTTTATAACGTAAGGCAATAGCACTCTCAAGGGTGAACCGCGCAGAAGAGAGCGCAACAACATCAATAGGTTGCACCTCTTGCATCATCATGTTAAGTGTTGGCAATCCTAAGAGTTGTGCTTTAAACGCATTATCGATAGTAGTATCATTTAAACATTGACCAAAGGCATCTAAGTAAGCACTATCCACCTTTTTATCGCAAAGAACCTCTTTCATTACCATTGTGGCATACGCTTGTGCTGCCTCAAAACGGTTGAAGCCATCACTTTCATATGCCATTAAAAAGGCATAATCTACATCATCTTGCAACACCTTAATAGGGGCACTAAAGTTTCTATTGATAGATACGTTTGGTTTTTCACTCAGCTTTGTAAAGACAAAAGACTCTTCTGCGTGACGCACCATTAAAATACCCTCATCTAAACGTGTCTGGTTTGCACTGGTACACACTAAAGAGAGGGCATTCCCTTGCGAGTTTAAAAGTGCCATCGACAGAGGATAGTAGTAAGCCTCTTGCATCTGGTTTTTAACATTTTTAGCAATACGTTGGGTTAAGGTAAGGGTTAAAGTCTGACGCTCAACATCATAAACTTCTTTCACCAAAAGTTCAGGCGTGCGTTCTTGGTCATACCAAAGTGTAAATGCTTCTAAGTCAAAGTCCCCTGCACTATGCATTGCCCACAAAAAGTCTTCTGTACATACCGCCTGCGCATCAAAAGTTTTAAAATAAAGGTCCATCGCTTCACGAAACTTCTCTTTACCAAGAAGTGTATGTAACATACGAATAACCTCAGCCCCTTTTTCATATACCGTTGCCGTATAGAAGTTATTGATTTCCATATAAGATTTCGGTTTGATTGGGTGAGATGTAGGACCCGCATCTTCTATAAACTGACGCTCACGAAGGGCTTTGACATCACTTATACGCTGTACCACATCAGAATTCATATCTGCCGAGAAACTTTGGTCACGAAAGACGGTTAGCCCCTCTTTTAAAGTGAGTTGAAACCAGTCACGACAGGTGATACGATTACCCGTCCAATTATGAAAATACTCATGTGCTATCACGCTTTCAATACCCATAAAGTTATCATCCGTAGCCGTATCTTCTGAGGCAAGAACATAATGCGAATTAAAGATGTTGAGACCCTTGTTTTCCATAGCACCCATGTTAAAACTATCCACCGCTACAATGTTATAAATCTCTAAATCATACTCACAACCATAAACTTCTTCATCCCACTTCATCGAAGCTTTTAGAGAGTCCATTGCATGATAACATTTAGGTTCATTACCTTTATCGCAGTAGATATTGAGTGCTATTTCACGTCCACTCACTGTTGTAAAACTACTATCAATTGAACCCAAATCTCCAGCAACTAAAGCAAAAAGATAACAAGGCTTCGCAAAAGGATCATTCCAAAGTGCGAAGTGACGTCCACCCTCAACGTCACCCGAATTAACAAAGTTACCATTTGATAGTAAAACTGGATATAGTTTTTTATCCGCAATAACCTTCGTTGTAAACAGACTCATCACATCAGGGCGATCAAGGAAATAAGTGATATGACGAAACCCTTCGGGCTCATTTTGCGTACAGAAGATATCTCCAGACTTATAAAGTCCCTCTAACGAAGTGTTTTCATGAGGATAGATACGGGTCACAACTTCCAGCGTAAAGTGTTTTGAAACATTGAGAATTTCTAAACTTTTTTCATCACGTATATAAGCACTGTTTTCAAGTACATTTCCATCATATACAAGACGCTCCAACTCTAGGTTTTCACCCATTAAAACGAAACGTGAAGTCTCCGTAGAAGTTGCTTCTATCTCCATTATGTTTGTTACAAGCGCGTGGGTTTCAAAAAGGTCAAAAGTTAAAGCGACATTTTTAATACTAAAGTCACTTTTTTTATAATCATCTAAATATATTGTTATTTTATCTTGCATCATATTCCATCGTTTTAAAGTGAAGATATGATACCACAGTGACCCTCAAGTAAGCTTCATCTTCTGTTTTCAATTTCAATTCAGTTATAACACGGTTTAATGTATCACTTAAAAGAAACATACAAAAGAACTTAAGATCAAAACCACGGCTTTGGTTTAGATTTATCGGTGATTTAAGTAAGATTTCTACAATATAAAAGGTTCCTATGTCCAATCAACTTTTCATGGCACGTCAACCCATCTTAAATGCTGATAAAGAGCTCTTTGCATATGAGCTTTTTTACCGTAATGATGAGGGCAAAAGCGAAATCGATGATCCACGAGAAGCCACCTCCTCTGTTTTAGTCAATGTCCTTAACCAAATTGGTTTACAAGGTAGTGTTGGTGAGTTTAAAGCCTTTGTAAATGTAGGTGCCAACATCTTACTCACTGAGATTTTATATTCGCTACCCAAAGATACTTTTGTATTTGAACTCTCAGCTGACATTATTATCACAAACAAAGAGCATGATGCTATTAAAATACTCCATCAACAAGGCTATGTTTTTGCCTTAGATAACATTGTTTTTAAAGATGCTTATTTTGAAAACTTTTCACGTATTTTTCCCTATATCACCTATGCTAAATTTGATACAACCCACACTGATATTGAACTTTTAGAAGCTAACATTGCGATCTATCAAGATATGACACTTATTGCCCAACGTGTTGAGATACCTGAGGTTTTTGAAGCCTATAAAGAGTTAGGTTTTAGTTACTTTCAAGGCTACTTCTTTGCTGCTCCCCACCTTATACAGCAAAATAGACTTGATCCAAAACATTTAGGTGTTATTCGTATCTTCAACCTCTTACAACAAGATGCACCTCTACCTGAACTGTGTGATGAGTTTGAAAAACATAATGAACTCACCCTACAACTCTTGCAGTTTTTAAACTCCACCTCAATGTTTGATATCCATGGAAGCCATTCCATACGTGATATCATTGCTCTTGTTGGGAAACAGCGACTTTTACAATGGTTACTACTTATCATCTATTCAAAATCAGGTAAGGATATTAAAACCTCTAAAAGCCCTCTCTCACTCTTAGTGCAAAACCGCATCGACATTATGTTAGGGCTCATCGATATCATCAACCCTCTCAATAAAGACGAGATGAAAGAACAAGCACGATTCCTAGCCCTAATATCACTACTAGAGACTGTCTTCAATGTTCCAACCGCCTACATCCTAGAAAAGTTTGAAGTATCCGAAGTTATCTACGCCGCCCTAACCTCCCACACCGGAAAACTAGGAAGACTGTTTGCCCTAAGCCTAAGCATCGAACGCTCCGACTTCGCAGCAACACAAATTCTATTGAAATCATATAAACTAAACATCGATGACATTGATGATATTATCGCTATTTCAATGCGGTTTTAAAGAGGGAAGAGGGAGTTTTTGCGAGATAAGCTTAAACAACTCTTGAAACACTCCAAATAGGAATAAAATCAAAGATTTCACATGGGACTGTTCAGAGAGTTTTTTTACTTACGGTCTCTGGTCTTCGAGTTTTAGTAGTTTGTCTTGAAGTATTTCTAATCGTTCTTCCGATGGACTTGATGATAAAACTTCTATTTGTTTTTTTAGATATATGGTGGCCCCATTTATATTTTTATCATTTTCATACGTATCATATATTATTCTGTACAGTTGCAATAAATAGAATTGATTTTCAACATCTAGTTTCAAGTCACTTTCTATTGTCAACAAGGCAGGTAAATCATTGACTGCTCCAAGTCTTTTGTCATACATCTTTAATTTATATTCAATATAAAGTGGCTTATTATCAATAAGATTAAAAACATGCATTGCAGTTTCTAAACATTTTCTAATGAGGAACTTATTATTTAAAAAGTTTTTTTCATTGTAATACTTTAGTTTTTTATCAAAATATATTTTAATTTCTTCACTGTCCATTTTTAAAAGCATATCTTTCTGTTCGTTTAATATCTCCCGAACAAGATCAGAGTTTATGTGCTTAAAACTATAAGAATAAGCATACAAGAGTTCTGTAGCAACCAATAAATCTTGTTTATTATCAAGTAAATAGGTGATATTTTCGATATATAAATTGTTTTTATTTAATCTCAATACTCTTGAGGAATATAAACTTCTTAGTAATAAAAAAAGATTATTATAATCCTTTTTTAAACGTAGCTTCTTCAAGGCGTATATCCCCATTTCTAAGAGAAGGTCTTGTAAATTAAACTTCACACATAATTTATCAAATTTTTCATAGTCGCCAAAAAAATAACTTTTATAACCTTCTTTAGCTTCAAAAAATATTTCAAAATATTTTTTGAAATTTACAATTGCTCTTTCATCATGTTTATTGATTTTTAAAAGAAAACTTCCATAAAAGTAATAAGCTTTTGCCAAGGTACGCGAAGGGCCATAAAACTTTCTTATTTCAATTTGTTTCAGGTAATAAGGCTCCGCTTTATCTTGTTGATTATTTTGTTCATAAAATTCCATTATGTAACCATAACTGAGATCACGCCATATATCAGATGGGTAACTTATTGTAAAGTATTTAATCATATCAAAAAGTATATCTTCTGCTTTGACATAAACATTTGTTCTTATATAATAATCTCTCAACTCTAATGCTGCATTTTTAATTGTCTTACCTTCTAAGGTATTATTGACTTTTTCAAGGTTATTTTTCAACTCTTCTTTTAAATAATTATATCTCTCAAGACAAACAGTTTCATACGCATCATAATTCATTTGCTTTTTATACAAAATTATCATATTGTTGTATCCATGTCGAGCAGGTGTCACATTATTATTTGCTAAAGCAAAGGTTAACGCTTTTTTATAATATTCATGTGCTTTTGCAGCATCTATATTTGAAAAGAATCGTCCTACCTCATTATAAGCTTGATCAAGTTGTTTTTGACCATTGTTTTGTACAAAATCTATTCTTTTAAAGAGTGTTCTTTCTTGAGCGTTTTGCATTTTTTTATTTGCATACAGCTTACTGAGTTGCACTAACATAGAATTAACTTCTTGGATTTGTGCTGTTGTATATTTAGCTAACTTGAGGATATAAGTTAGATACATTTCACATTTCTCAAAATGACATTTTTTTATATTTTGATAAAGCAAGGTTTTGTATGAAGGAAAACAGAAATAGACATCAGGAATTTCTACTCTTAAGGCTAATGATTTAAGTTCAAATTCTTCTGCATATTTAAATTCTTGATTTTTATCATAATTACGAGCAACTGCCGATAATAGTTTTGCTAACGTTACTTTATCATTATTGTATAATTGATAATCCTTTAAAAGCTCTTCTATTTTTTCTTTTGAACAATGCAATTTATCTATAGATTCATATAAAATCAAGATATACAATTCAAGAATATCCACCCCATTAAAATCAGTGCATTCGTAATCAGAATGTAAAATTAACTTTGCAAATAACGTGTAGCAATGCTGTTTCTTATTGAGTAAATCGTCTTGATAACTATTATAGATTGAAAATGCCTGTAAAATATGCTCATATGTTTTAGCATAGTCTTTTTGTAGAAAATAGATATTCGCCATATTTCTACTTACATCTGCTTGTGTTACATGCCCATTTGAATACGTCTTTTTTATTAATACTTGTGCTTCATTTAAAACCTCAAAAGCATCCTCATAATCTTCTTTTTGAACATAATTTAAAGAGATGTCTGTTAATAATTTAATGCGCACTTTCACATCAAGATTAAGTGTGGCTAAGCCATGTTCAATTTCTTTTATTCTATTTAAAGACCGATTAGCTTTTCGATGTATATTCATAATATCAGAAATTATAAGAAGTTTTTTTGTTGCATCAAGCGTATACTTTTCCGCAGCTTTTAAAAAGTAAAGCTTATCTTTTCTACTAGATGCTGTCTCCGATTGAATCATATAATATTCACTTAATTGACTTGGTAAAATATATTCATCTTTTAACTGTTGAATTAAACTCTTTGCCTTTTCATTTTGTCTCAATTTTTGATAATAGGGTACAAGTTGCAATAAAATATATGTCCTAATACTAGCACTACTAATTACATCATATAAACTTTCAAACAACATAACAAGCTTGGAATAAGCCTTTGAGTGTAAAACTTTATTTGTGTTTTCGTCTTCTTTAAATTCTATAAACCATGCTTCTTCAGTTTGATAAACTAATTTATGTAAATACATATTTTTTAATGCATCAAATAAATCAGAAATTTGAGAATAGCTACTATTATTTTCTAATAGTTGTACTACTTCTAAGTTATAAAAAGAAGCTATTTCTTTATGAATTGCCAATACTAGCGATTGCGATAAATTTTGTGAAATGTGTTCTTGCATAAGGTTATGAATATGATATCTATTTTCTACCTTTTGAATATAAGACTTTTGTGAAAATTCTTCTGCTTTTGTACCTGAATAACCTGTTGAAAAAGCTTTTACTAGGTGTAGAAAAAGTGCATCATCATAAGATTTTGCGATACAAAGAACTTCTAATGTATCCTTTTCCTTGGTCGGCATCAGATAAACAAAACGATTTAATAATTCTTTATGACTCAGCTTAGTTAAATTTTCTAAAGATTCACCCTGCTTATAATGAAAGACTAATAGTGAAATATAAAAAGGGTGCATATTACTTGCTGTTAAAATGGCATCAATTGCTTGTGAATCAACAACCTTATAAAACTTAAGATAATTTATGGCTTCTGCTCTTGTGAACTCAGATAAGATGTATTGATTTAAGTACGTGTTCCATTCTTCATCTTCACGTTCCCAATGCAACACATCCCTGCCTGTTATTAACAATAAAGGATTTTCTAATTCAAGCGCAAAGTGTCTAACCCATCTATCGGGGCCTAATACGTCATTACTTGTAGATTTAAATAAATTTTCATATGTATCAATAGAAAATACAAGGCGTGTAGGATTTTTCTCTTGAAAATACTTTACATCTGCCGCTAAAAAGAAAATAAGTTCTTCTTCTATGTTTTCATAGTTTTCTTCTTCAAATTCATTAAAACGTTCCAAAACAAGAGAATCATACTTTTTCATCTTTTCTTGAATACTGTGTTTTTTTATATACTTTTTTATTAACTTGATTCCAGGAGTGACTAAGGAAGCTTCTGCCACTTCACCAAAGGTATCTAAAATATCCCCAACTGTTCCAAGTGTATTTTCAAATAAAATTTCTTGTTCTCTACTTACTGAAGTCGGGTTTAGTTTGCTCCAGTATAAGTTATATGCTAGCAAAAAAAACAAGCAATTTACTTTTTGCTCTTTTAATTGTGTAGAGATATGAATAATATTATTGAGAGTGTTGATATCTTTTTGTAGATTTATAGCTATCTTAATATATCTATTATCAAGATAACTCATACATTCTTGAGAAAGAGAACTCTTTCCTATACCGCCAATCCCATAGAAGTTTACAACCTGTAATTGACTGGTATCTTTTAAAGCATCTTTAAAAATAGATAAGTATTGTTTCCTACCGATAAAAGTTTTTTGTGTACTACTTTTTTTGCTGTATTTATCTTTTAATGACATAGTTTTCTCATTTTTATACTATTGATTGTTTTTACAGATACAGCTAAACTTTATCTATAAGAATTGATTAAAACATGCATTATAGTAAAATCTAATTGAAGTTAACCACCACACCAAAACTATTCAAAAAAAGTGCTTAGTCGCTACCTAGTTTTGAAGAGATGGTACAAAGAAACGTGATACTAAAATGCTAATCCCAATCTTTAAACTTATCAGAACTATGTTTATCCTTCTTATATCGACGACTATTTTGACTCTTTTGAATCTGGTTAGCAGCATGAAGAACTTTCTCTTTGATAACATCTATCTCTTCTTCCCCATCACGAAAAGCCATAATACTATGAACAAGCTTCTCCATCTCAGCATACTCACCTTTATATAAAGCGACCTTGCCTATTCTTTCAAGGTAGCGTTTGTTATTATCGACTTTTTTGTCATAAACCGCCTTAGTAATATCATCTGCTTTAAACAGATAATTAACAATACTACTTGTAAAACGTTCTAACACTCGGATGTAACGTAGACGCTGGGTATTTTCAAGAACTTTTGCAGATGCCGCCATAATCAACCTATTTATATTTATTATGTATAATTATAGCCATTATTTCAGGAGATTATTAATGCGTCTACTTACTCTATTTTTCACCCTCTTTGTTGCCCTTGCTTTTGGTGAGGTTCATAATGAATTTATTACTCAAAAACTCATTGATAGTAAGATCAAAATTATTGACATCCGAACCATTGGCGAATGGAAACAAACAGGCATAGTTCAGGGTTCAATCCCCATTGAGTTTTTTAATGAACAAGGCAAATATGATGTCAAAGCATTTATGAATAAGTTTCAAACCGTTGTTAAACCTGATGAAAAAGTAGCCCTTATCTGTAACACAGGAAGTCGAACAAAATTAGTATCAGAATTTCTATCTACCTACTATCATTATCATGTTATTGATCTTCAAGGTGGCATTCAATATGCCATTGGAAAAGGTATTAAGCTCACTCCCTATCAAGCACGTTAAATGAAAATGTTCAAATTCTTAATCTTTATGCTTGTAAGAATCATCCTTACTTTTGGGGTTATTGCCCTTTTAGTTGGAGCACTTTGGGGTATTTTATACCTTCTCTTTCTTTACTAAATATTGGATAACTACTAAATCACATAAATACAATAAAAAACATAAAGAAACTAATATAATTGTGATATAATAATCACTATGAATCTTACAATACCCCGTATAGCGGATACTTTTACTTTTACCACTAGACATACCTTACAAAAAGAGTTAGAGAGAACTAGAGACTCTTATAAATCACTCCTTAACAATGTAAGTGTTGGTATTATTCGTACTGATGTTGCTAATCAAACCATTGTAAAAATCAACCAATCGGCCTTACATCTTTTAGAATATACCTCCCTAGAGAGTATCAAAGATGCGCCTATTAGCAAACTGTATAACAATCAAAAAGAGTATCAAAAACATCTGAGACATCTTCGTCGCAAGGGAAATGTTAAAAATCTCGAATTGAAACTGCAACGTAGTAATGGCGATACTATTGTGGTGTTACTGAGTTCTATTGTTCATTATGAAGAGGGTAAAGCACGTTGGATTGACACTTCAATACAGGATATTACTGACCAAAACCGTATTCAAGAAAAAATGTTTAAACTTGCTCACTATGATGCACTTACAGGTCTAGCAAACCGTTATGCTTTTATGCAAAACTTAGATGCTTCTATTGAGAATGCTGCGCGTTATAATCGTCAATCTGCTCTACTTTTTATTGACCTTGATGGTTTTAAACAGATCAATGACACCTACGGTCACAAAAGTGGTGATGCACTACTTATAGAAATTGCCTCTCGTTTTAATAAACAAGTACGTCGTAGTGATATTGTCGCCCGTATGGGTGGCGATGAGTTTACTATCTTTATTCCTGAGTATTCAGGGGTACATGATATTGCAGGTTTAGCTCAAAAAATTGTTACTGCTGTTTCTCAACCCATTGAGTTAAAAAATGCTTCGGTTCATGTAAGTGCCAGTATTGGTATTGCTCTTTATCCCCATGATGGGACGAGTTCTGACCTTCTGCTTTCTAATGCAGATAACGCTATGTACTATGCCAAAGAGCTTGGTAAAAACAACTATCAATTTTTCTCAAAAGAGCTTAATATTGAGTCCGTTAATCGTCTTATCTTTGAAATGGAACTCAAACAAGCACTTAAGCGCAAAGAGCTCTACATCGACTTTCAGCCTCGTGTTAATGTTAACAATCGCAATATTATCGCCGTTGAAGCACTGTGTCGTTGGAATAATCCTGATTTTGGTTTGGTAAATCCCAGTGAATTTATTCCTGTTGCTGAAGAGTGTAAGATGATTAAAGAACTTAGTTTTTGGATGATGGAAGAAGCCATTTATCATCTGCAACTTTGGCATAAAATTAAAGGACAAGAAAAACTTCGTCTTGTTATTAACCTCTCTTGTGAGAACCTTGATGATGATAACTTTATAAGTGCCCTAAAACACCTTCTTACAAAAACACAACTCAATGCAGACTTTTTAGAATTTGATATCACTGAACGTACCCTCTCAAAAAACTCAAATCATCCTACACTTTATAAACTACGTGAACTTGGTTGTCATATCAACATCGATAACTATGGAAGTGCGGCTTCGTCTCTTGATATCTTTAATAAACTCACCCCAAGTTGTGTCAAAATAGATCACACTTTTATCGAAGAAATCCATAAAACACCATCACTACAAAAAGTTTTTTTAGCAACACAAGGTATTGCTAAGGCCTTTGACTTTGATGTTGTGGCCCATGGTATTCGCAATGAAGAAGAGTTGCAATGGTTACAAGAGCATGGTTGTCATATATTTCAAGGGTATAGTATTGCAGCGCCTTTAAAACTCCAAGAGGTCTCAAACTTTTTAATAACCTACTAATGAACTCCTTGGAATATATCTTGCTAGTTATACCTATATATATAAAGGGAGCAGATGAAATTTATTGATCAATTACATTTAAAATCAAAACTTCTGTATCTCTTTTTACTTATCTGTATGGGTCTTATCTTAATAAGTGCTATTGGTTTTATGAACATTAACGCTATGAAAAAGAATCTTGACAACCTCTACTTCGGAACACTTATACCTGTTGTTGAACTTCAAAATATTCAAGAAAACTACCAAAAAAATATTCAAAACACACTCTATCGTGTTCGAAATGAACAGATAAGTGCCAATGAAGCCATAGTAAATATTGAACAAGGCTTACGTAATATTGACACACAATGGCAACACTACCAAGAACATTACAAACGTCAAGAGGAGCTTCCCTACGTTAGCTATACTCAAGATGAAATTATTAAAATCAAAGCCTATTTTAAAAAAGTTATTACCTTATGTAACCATAGAGATACCGAACCTCCACTTGGTTTTAATATCCTAGAAAAGAAACTTGAAAACATTCATAGCGTTATTGCTAAACTCATTAAATATGAAATCGATTATGCACATTATGAACGTCAAACACTTTTAAGCACTTACAACAGTACCTTAGTTCAAATTGGACTGATAATTATTTTTATCATTTTTTCAGTACTTTCGATTGCCTTAGCTATTTTTAGAAGCATTCAAAAACAGCAATACCGTCTTGAAATCACCACCCAAAAGCTCACTCAAGCCAACAAAAAACTCGAAGAAGCCTCTTATACCGATGCCTTAACAGGTCTCTATAATCGTCGCTTTTTCAATCTTGTATTTGATAGAGAACTTAAGCGTGCCAAACGTACTAAAACAATGTTCACCTTTATGATGATAGATGTAGATTATTTTAAACAGTACAACGACACTTTTGGTCATTTAGCAGGTGATAAAGCCCTACAAAACCTATCTACTATATTTACACAATGCCTACAACGACCAGGGGACTTTGTTTTTAGATTAGGAGGTGAAGAATTTGGTATTGTTGTCACAGACACTGATGCTACACACGCACAACTCCTTGCTCAAAAAGTGGTAAGAGAGGTCGAAAAACAGTGTATCAAACACACACAATCAGAAGTATCAAACTGTCTCACTGTCTCCATAGGAGTTATGAGTACCCAACCCAATATTAGCCTCTCCGAACAAAGTATCATTAAAATTGCAGATGAAAAACTCTATGAAGCAAAAACAGAGGGTAGAAATCGTGTGGTGAGTGTTGTGTTAGAAGATAAATAGATAGTTGTCTATTATTACTGAGTAAAATAAAGCGTCCTAAGACATACTAAAGAAAGCTAAAATAAAGGTTTTACTTTAGAGCTAAATGTGTACTTACTTTTTAAATCGAAAATTCAACTTCACTAGTTCACCACGAAGTTTCTCACTCATCTCACCTTGAAACTCCATAAACCCATCCGAAAAACCACCACCACAACCGAGTTTCTTCTTAAGTAACTTTACAATACGGGTAGCCTCATCTTTACTAAGATTAAAGGGACCTACAAGCGTCACAACCTTACCACGACGCTTTTCGCGTTGAAAATGTAGGCTATGTTTTTCAGGATCTAGTATCTCTTTTTTTGTGAGACGCTTAACTCCTTCAACAACAGCCCATTCATCTTCAAACTTTGCGCCGATATTAAGATCAAGTTTCTTACCGCGGGCCATCTCAGAGTACCCTTATGAATTCAAAACGACTCATGGCGACACCATCTACTTGAACTAACTCTTTAAACAGCGCTAAGGGACGTACCCATAAACCACGTTCGCCATATAAGGCACGATATAAGACAAGCTCTTCTTCTGTTTCAGAGTGCTTCACTACATCAATAACCTCATATTGGTTTCCTTTGTAGTGTTGGTAGAGTCCCGCTTTAATTAGAGCACCTTTTGAACAAGTGCACAGATACCATCTTCATCTAAGCTATTAGAAACAACCTTAGACAAGATAGGGTTTTTACAATAGAGGTCATTATCATAAAGTACTACAATAACTTCATCACCACTTTGTAAAAAAGTGGTTTCACCATACTCTGTATAACGTGTAGCCCCAATACTAATCACAGCTTTCTCAGGATAGTTACATGTCTTCAGATACTCAGATATCGGTTCAAGTGGTCCAAAATCATTCTGTATATTTAGCTGGTTTGTCATCCATGATGTTAGCTTCTCATAAAAGTAAGAGTAACCACTCAGTTCAACATCTTCACCATAACGAAAGACATTGCCATCACGACGTAAAAAAGAGGAGATACGATACTTATCCATAATTCCGCCCGTTGCAAAGGTGTCAATAGTAATAAGCTTCTCACTTAAACCCTTAGATGCTTCGCCCCAGTTTTTCTTTTCAGAAATTTTCTTAGCACCCTCTTTACGAATAGAACAGTCATTATAAGCACCAAAATGTGTTGGTGTAATAGCAGTAATAACACCATCAGCATAAGTAATATCACAAATAAGACCTACTTCAGGTTCAGCTTGGACATTTTGAGGTTGTGAAGGTAAGTTAATTGTGTCAGATGAGAGAGGATAAACTCCTAATTGAGAGTCAAACCCAGGTAGGTAAAAAGGAAACATTCCCTTAGGACCATTTTCATCTTCTGTGACAATATCTTTAAAGTCTTCTAATTCCCCTGCTTGTTTTAGGTGGAGTGCAAAATTACCAGCAATCCCTAAACCAAGATAATTTTTATAATTTGCCACTATTTTTTGCCTCTACAAACTCTTCGTACGTTCCTTTAAAGTCAGTAAACGTTAAGTCTGAGTGAATCTCAATAATACGTGTTGCAAAAGCGTCAAGTAACTCACGGTCATGCGATACACAGATAACATTTCCTTCAAAGTCAAGAAGTCCTTCTCCAAGAGCCACAATTGCCTCAAGGTCAAGGTGATTTGTAGGCTCATCAAGTACTAAAAAGTTGCCATTTTCAAGCATCATTTTTGAAAGCATCATACGGTGTTTTTCACCACCAGAGATTTTTTCAACACTTTTTTCTTGCTGTTCACCATTAAACAACATACGTCCAAGACAGTTACGAATCTCTGCAATATCACGTTTAGGATCATACGCACGTAACCAATCGTAAAGCGTACCATCACCCTTAATCTGATCCGTAGTATCTTGTGGAAAGTACGAACTTTCAATCGTTGCACCCCATTTTACTTCACCAGCATCAGGTTTCATCTCTTCCATTAAGAGTTTTAACAGTGTCGTTTTACCCACACCATTTCCACCAATAACAGCAATCTTCTCACCCGGTTCAATACGAAGATCCATATCTTTAAGAACAGCTAAGTCACCATAAGAGTGTGTTAATCCTGTAATTGTAAGCGCTTCATCACCCATATTACGTTTTGCTTTAAAGACAATACTTGGGTCACGACGTGAAGAGGGTTGAATATCTTCAAACTCCATTTTATCTAACTTACGTTGGCGTGAGGTTGCTTGTTTCGCTTTAGAAGCATTAGCAGAGAAACGACGTACAAAGGCTTCAAGTTCTGCTTTTTCTTTCTCTTTTTTAGCGCTATCTACTTCGAGTTGTTTTGCAATAACATTAGCTGCAATATACCACTCATCATAGTTACCTGTAAAGGGACGAATTTTCTTGTAATCAACATCTAAGATATTTGTAACAACTGCATTCAAGAAGTGTCTATCGTGAGAGATAACAACCATTGTTCCATCATGACGTTGCAACTCATTTTCTAACCAACCAATACTCTCGATATCAAGATTATTTGTAGGCTCATCGAGGAAAAGGACATCTGGTTTTGGGTAAAGTACCTGTGCTAATAAAATCTTGATTTTATCAGAGGACTTCATGGTAGACATCATCTCATTATGAAACTCTGCAGAGATTCCTACGTTTTCAAGGATTTTAGCAATTTGAACATCATACTCGTAAGTAGGGTCTTCCTCAACACAAACTACTTCTAAATCCGCTAAACGGTTGTTAACCGCATCATCTTCAAAATCACCCGTCTCATACAGTTTTTCTTTCTCTTTAATCGCATCATAAAGACGTTTATTACCATAAAGAACAGTATCCATAACCGTATACTCTTCAAAAGCAAATTGATTTTGTCCTAAAACACCAACCTTGAGTCCGTTACCAATCATAACGTCACCCTCATACTCACTTATCTCACCCGTTAAGACTTTAAGAAAGGTCGTTTTTCCCGCACCATTAGCACCAATAAGACCATAACGTTTATGTTGGTCTAGCTTAATATTGATATTTTCAAATAATACACGATTACCAAATCGCATTGTGACATTGTTAGTTCTAACCATAATTTACTTCCATGAACAAGGCATTAAAGCATTTACGCACCGTAAATACAGCCTCTTTTTATATAATCGCGATTATAGCTAAAATTCACTTTTAAATCATTTAGACAGCATTAACAACAAAAAGAAGTCAAAATAAGCTCCCATCCACCACATAAAAAAATGTCTATAAGTAGTTTCATGCAAGTAACGAAAAGAAATAACCTTACCTCACACCGAGCAAAGCAAAGGCATAGATTTAGTACAGATTGTGTAAAAACATCTGACCGACAGCGCACTGCTGTGCGCCGAGCGTCATATTTTTACACAAGGTGTGCTGAAGCTATACCTTTGCATGACATTGTTTGTATTTTTTTCCACTTCCACATGCGCACTTTTCGTTGCGACCAATCTTAGTATCAAAAAGTTCTCCTTTATCATAAAACCAAACTCCATTTTCGCAAACAAAATCACTTTTTTCATGATGCAATATGACATGATTATCATCCATATAGTAAGCTTTAAACTCCACCATAGCCACATCACCCTCTTCGCGTGACTTCACTACATCAAGTTTAAGCCAGTCGATATTGACAGAGAACTCTTTAATAAGCGCTGCATCATCTTCATAACGGTTCTCTTTTACAGTTGTATCTACTAAATAAGCAGCATTACCCATCGCATAAGCTACATATCTTGAACGCATCAACATCTCAGCTTTTTGAGGTTTAGCACTACCCTCTACATAAGCTTTACAACAGTTTTTATACTCTTTTTGTGACCCACATAAACATACCATTATATTTTCTCTCTAAGCATTTAATTATCGCTTTTAGTGTAACATTTATATAATTTTTTACGACTGAGAACTTAACTTTATGGAAGAAACCTTTCACGCCCTTGATACCAATGATGTTTTAAACTATCTGCCAGATCCTGTCATTATATTAAATAGCCTTGGTATTATTGTCTTTGCTAACCATGCTTTTTTAGAACTACTTGGGTATTCTAAAGAGGAGGTATTTAATGAAAATATCATCATCTTTTTACAAGATAGTTCTATCTTTGATAGCTGTATTGTAGATATTAAGCATTCGGGTCTTTGTAAAGATATTGAGACAAGCTTTATCCATAAAGATGGTAGCACTATTCCTACTGTTAAAAATGTACGTGCCATTAACATTGAAGAAGAGCAGTGTTTATTTGTAAATTTACGTAACATCACTACTATTGATGTTCGAAATCGTGAACTTGAACGCTCTCAACTTCAAGCACAAGAGCACTCTATAAAACTTGAACAAAGTGTTGATTTAGCAGAAAAAGAGCTGAGTCAAACACGTATCCATTTTGATGAAATTTTAAATACTATTAGTGAAATCATCTGGTATATTGATGACAAAAGCATGCAAGTACAGTTTGTTTCACAAGCCGTTGAAAAAGTATTTGGCGTACAACAAGAGGCCTTTGTCAATAACCCAAGTTTATGGCAAACTATGGTTTATGAAGAGGATCAAGAGCGTGTTTTAGAGTTTTTCATGTCTTTAAGAGCAGGTGCAACGGAAACCATTGAGTTTCGTATAGAACTCTTAACAGGAGACCTTGTTTGGTTAAACAATCGTATTATCCATCATCCTGATTTAAATATCTTTATTGGTATTAGTTATGATATTACTGAGGTACATAATACACAGGCTACTATCGAACATATGGCCTATCATGACACACTTACAAACCTCCCTAATCGTGCTTATTTGAAAGAACAAATTGAAGTGATGCTAACACGAGCTAAGACCATTGAACAGCAGATGGCAGTGATGTTTTTGGACCTTGATAATTTTAAATACATTAACGACACAATGGGACATGAAGTAGGTGATGAGATTCTTATTTCCGTCTCAAAACGTATTTCAACTGCCCTAGACACAAATGTTGTTTTAACACGTTTTGGTGGTGATGAATTTATTATATTACTCTCTAATGTTCAAGACATGAGTGATGTTCAGCGTACTGCCACAACTATTATCAACTCTTTTGAAGCACCTTTTAAACTTAATGAACATGACTTCTTTGTCTCATGCTCTATTGGAATTTCACTTTTTCCAGAACATGCAAAAAGTAGTTCTGGCCTCATAAAACATGCTGATACTGCAATGTACGAAGCTAAACATGCTGGTAAAAATCAGTTTGTAGTGTATGATCACAAAATGGATGAAGCCGTTCATGAGTTTTTACATATGGAAACATTAATTAGAGAAGGTCTTAAAGAACACTATTTTCAACTCTACTTTCAACCTGTTATTGATGCAAAAACACGCAAAGTTAGTGGATTTGAAGCACTCTTACGATTTAACCATCCTAAAGAGGGGTTTATCTCACCTGATAAATTTATTCCTGTAGCCGAAGATACGGGAGATATCCTCGCTTTGAGTGAATTTGTAATGCAAGAGGCCTGTCTTTTTTCAAAAGAGCTCACCAAACATACCACCAAGAAGCTTTTTGTAGCAATAAATATCTCTGCCCGCCAGTTTCAAGAGAGTGATTTTGCAAAAGTATTTTTAAAGTGTCTTCATTCCCATGATATTGCTTGTGAAGTGATGAAAGTCGAACTTACAGAGTCTGTTATTATGGATAACATTGATATCGCTACTGCCCAACTCGACATCTTAAAACACGCAGGTGTACAGACTGCACTTGATGACTTCGGAACCGGTTACTCTTCATTTGAGTATCTCGCTCGACTCCCCATTGACACCCTAAAAATTGATAAATCTTTTGTGATTGATATGTTTACAAGTTCTCAAAATCAACATATTATTACCGCTATGACATCACTTGCCCATACAATGAACATGAATGTTACAGCTGAGGGAGTAGAGAGTGCTGCACATGCAGACTTTTTAAGTGAGAAAGGAATTGATATCTTACAAGGTTTTTATATCTCTAAAGCGATTCCAAAAACAGAGATATTTAGCCATATTAAAGCACAAACCTCTTTTTTCGACTTTCGCGTTAACTAAGAAGTTTTTGTGATGCTTTGGCAATTTCTAATGCTTCATTAGTCTCTATCACACATACTGCAATACGACTTGATTCATCGCTAATAAGTGCCGGAAGTTTCTTTACCTTCATACCATTAAGCACCACACCTAACACGCCTTGTAAGCCTTCTAAAACAGCATCACGTACAGTATCAGAGTGTTCTCCTATACCACCTGTAAATAGCAATGCATCCACTTTCCCTAAAGCAATAGCATACGCACCTAAATATTTTCGAATACGATAAATAAACATCTCAAAAGCTAGCGTGGCGAGGACATCACCTTGCGCTTTTTTTTGTAATATCTGACGCATATCATTCTCACCTGCGATACCTTGTAAGCCACTCTTTTTGTTTAACAGGGTGGTAACCTCATCGGCACTCATCCCCATCTCTTTTTGTAGGTAGATAACAATATCCGCATCAATATCACCACTACGGGTACCCATCATTAGACCTTCTAAGGGACTAAATCCCATACTTGTATCCACACTTTTACCATTTTGAATCGCACAAACACTAGCACCATTACCTAAGTGAAAACTAATGGCATTAAAATGTGCTACCTCTTTTTTAAGAAAATGAGCGGCTACTTTCATGACATAAGCGTGGGATGTTCCATGAAATCCATAACGCCGAATATGCTCTTGTTCAAAGAGTGTATAAGGGAGCGCATACATATAGGCTTTGGGTGGTAAGGTTTGATGAAATGCCGTATCAAAGACAGCAACCTGCTTGAGCTTAGGCGCAAGTGCTTCTAGTGCTAAAATACCCTCTAAATTTGCCCCATTATGCAGAGGTGCTAATCGGATACACTCGTGTATTCTCTTTTTTACCTCAGCATCTACAATAACACTATCAGAAAAGTAAGGGCCACCATGAACGACGCGGTGTCCTACCCCATCTAGCTGAGAAATATCTTCTAAAACATCTCTACCTTTTAAGGTTTGTAACATCAATTCAAGTGCTTCTTTATGTGTTGCGACACCTTCTTCTTCACCTATATTTTCAATCAAATTTTCATAAACACATTGCTCATTTTCCATCTGATAGAGTGCATACTTCAGCGAAGAACTACCAGAGTTTATAATTAAGATTTTCATTTTGAAAGATCTTGTGCCTGTATAGCAGTAATGGCGACAGTATTAACAATATCTTCAACCTTACAACCACGACTCAAGTCATTTATAGGCTTTTTGAGTCCTTGAAGTACCGGACCTATTGCAACAGCACCTGAAGCACGTTGAACAGCCTTATAGGTATTGTTTCCTGTATTTAAATCAGGGAAGATAAATATAGTAGCATTTCCTGCCACTTGAGAGTTTGGAAGCTTTTTACGTGCAACACCCACATCCACTGCGGCATCATACTGTATCGGTCCCTCAACAAGTAAGTCAGGTCTTTTCTTTTTAATAATTTGAGTTGCCTCACGTACCTTATCAACATCTTCTCCAGAACCAGAATCACCCGTGGAGTAAGAGAGCATCGCTATACGTATCTCTATACCAAAACCTTTAGCAGTATCAGCAGAAGCAATCGCAATTTCAGCTAAACCTTGGGCATCAGGGTCTTGGTTAATGGCACAGTCTGCATAAACAAGTACCTCTGTTTTCATACTCATAAAAAAGAGACTTGAAACCAATGAAATATCAGGTTTTGTTTTAATAATTTGTAAGGCAGGTCGAATAGTATCACCGGTAGTATGAATCGCACCCGAAACCATTCCATCCGCATCACCCATGTGAACCATCATTGTTGCAAAATAATTACTATGGGTTAAGGTATCTTCAGCTGCATCCATTGCCAAACCTTTATGTTGACGTAAGGCATAGAAAGCATCCACATACTTTTTATAATTTGGCGATGTTTTGGGGTCAATAAACTCTGCCCCATCAATAGCAATGCCTAGCGTCACCGCTAACTGTTGTATCTCCTCTTCTTTACCAAGTAAAATAGGCTTTACAATACCCCGACGTAATAGAACTTCCGTTGCCCTAAGAATACGTTCATCACTACTCTCAGGCAGTACAATACGCTGTATATTTTGTCGGGCTGTTTCAAAAAGTGAAAACTGGAACATAGCAGGGGTTAAAACTTTTGTGGGGGTAAGAGATAGCAGCTCTTCGAGTTTATTTACATCTACATTTTCTCTGAATATTCCTAACGCCAAAGCTATTTTACGTGAGCTTTTTGCGGTAATCTTCGCACGGACTTCTTGAACATTCATCGCGGTTGTATAGGTGTCGGTATCTGCTTTTAAGATAGGGATATTATAGTGATTCATACCATCAATCAGACGTTTTACACTTTTATCAAGTCCTAAACCACCTGTCAATAAAATTCCTGAAATACTCGGATACTCAGAAGAGTAGTTTGCAATAATCGCACCTAAGATAAGTTCCGAACGATCCCCCGGCAAAATCAGAAAATCACCCTCCTCAAAGATATTTAAAAAATGTTCTAGATGCATAGCAGCAATTTTACTCTGACGCACTACGCGTTCCAAATCTTCTTCATTGCCCACAATACACTCACACGAAAGTCTTTTATAAATCTGTCCTACTGTAGGAAGGTTAAGTTCACGATTATCTTCTAAAAAATAATAAGGAGTGACACTTTGTTTATTGTTATGACGGAGTGCAGTAGCCGTCACATCATCCAAACGATTGACAAAACTTGCAAAGTGATATAAACCATGTGTTTTAACACTCTCATCTGCCCGAGACATCTCCTCTTTAACCTCTTGTTCATTTCGACCATCACCATTTAATACACTGACTAAGGCTATCCCAAGGTTTTTTGCAATTTCAAGATTCATATCACCATCAATTGTAGAGGAAAAGTGCCCGCGACTCAAACCTTCACACAACACAAAATCATAGGTACTTTGAAGTTTTTGGTACTTTTGAATTAATATCTCATAAATTTTTGTTTCTTGATTGGTAGCTAAAAGTTTCTCGAGGGTAGCGACATCCATACCAATACAGGTATCATAAGTTATGTCCAATCCAAAGTACTCAATCATAAAATCTGTGTCACTATCTTTTATCTTGAGAGTTCTTACAATGGGACGAAAAAAAGCAACACGAGCATAACGACGTTTTAACACTTCCATTAATCCCATACTCACCATCAAACTACCTGCCATCGGTTCAAATGATGCTACATAAAGTGCGTTGATATGCATTTTTATCCTTTTAAACAACTCTTATTACCATAGTATACTATGTCAAATTGACACTTTAATGATAAACAACACCATTATGTGATGTTTTTTAATGTTTTTATAAGTTTCAGTAAGTAAACTATGCCTAGAATTATAGATTTTTGTAATAATTCGACTTTATAAAATGCTAATTGGAGTAGTTGTGAAACAAATATATGTAGGCAATATCTCCTATTCTAAATCAGAAGATGATGTACAAAACCTATTTGAACAATATGGAGAAGTTCTCTCTGTTAAATTTATAAAAGATCGAGAGAGTGGAAGATTTCGCGGATTTGGATTTGTCGAGATGGCAACACCAGAGTGCGCTGCAGAAGCGATTTCTTCACTCGAAGGTAATGAGTTTGACGGGCGAGCACTCCGTGTTAATCCCGCTAAAGAGCGTCCTCCACGTCCACCACGCGATAGCTGGTAAATTGATTGGGCAAAAGCCCTTTCATTTTAATATCGTTTATACTAACTGAGCGTTGATACTACTCACACTTGCTAAAGTATTTAACACTTCATCACTCAAAGCAATTTGCTTAATATCTTGCACCATCGCAACCAAATTTCCATAATTGTCTAAAGAACATTCTGTATTAAAAAGTGCTTTATTTGCCAAATAACTTTCTACATTTTTTGTTGACACATCTGAAATCGATTTGGTAAGATTGGCAACCATAACATCAACATTATTTTGTAAAAAGTGTGATGCTTTTTCTACTGCAACTTCAGTATCCAAGCCACGTGCACTTAACTCTGCTACAACTGCTTGTTGTGTTTGACTCGGATTTGCTTTGAGTGTATTACGTTCTTGTTGTGCTACCAACTCCATAGAAGTTGATGCAAACGCAATGTTTGAGATAAGTAATATACTTCCTATAAATATCATTTTTTCTTTCATTTCAAGATCCTTATCAACTGATTTGACATATTGTAAAACGAAAGGGTTAACCAATTATTAACCACTTCCAACCCATAAACCACTAGCTAAGCCCTTAGGTTAATAGCTGTGTAACACCTGCTCCAACAAACACAAAAAGTGCCATAAAGCCTAAAAGTTTTAAATCATTTGCTCTAAGCTCTGACATACGTGCATGTTCACGAAATTCACTAAAGGTATATTTTTTTGTAACACCGCTTGTTAAATAATCCATATATGACATGTTGTATCCTTTTATCTGATGTAATTATAATGACAAAAAATGATGTGAAAAAAATGTAAATGACAAAGAAAAATATAGGTTAGGTAAAAAGTGATACTTCTGTTTTGATAGTTAAATGTTTTAGGAGAAATCTTAAAGTGAGTGGTGTCAAGAGGGGGACTTGAACCCCCGACCCCCGGCTTATGAGACCAGTGCTCTAACCAGCTGAGCTACCGTGACACACATTTAAGAGACCGAAATTATAGTCATCTATTCCTTACAACTTCCTTTAATAAGGAAGTTTTTACCTATAAATCTTATTATTTGTAAAAAGTCTCTTTGTTAAGTCAACAAATTCAAAATTATAAACCTAAAACACGGTTTGTATATACTGTAGTACTATTTCCAATCCGGTTAACACCACCTAAATTATCCAGTTCATAGATATTGTAATAAAGCTTGCTAACACTAATCCCATTATAACTTCGTTGCCAAGCTAGTGCAAGTGAATCATTATCATAAAAAAGCGTTTTAACTGTTGTTTGAGATAAAAAGAGTGGCGTTGTTGATGAAACTAGTAGGTAGTTTCTATCATTTTGTAAATCTGTAATACCAAATACGGGTACAGTATCACTATAAAGAGGGTTTAGTGAGAACTTGGATGCATATGAAGGGTTGAACGTATGTTCATTTGCGAGCAATGTTACCAAATCAGCTGAAAGTTCAATTGAGTGTGTTACTCGCGAACTTAGACGGTCCATACTTTCTACCATTTGGTCCATATTTCCAAGAACATTTGCACTTAAATTCATGTCACCTTGATACGAAAGGATCAAACTCTTTTCAAAACTAAACCCCATGTCAATAAAGTCTACATAGTAACTACTACTGTTTTTAGTACTACTATCCTCCGAACATCCTGAAAAAAAGAGCATAATAAAGAGCGTCAAAAAAAGAGTCGTAATATTTTTCATCTATTAAAAACTTACTTTGACACCATTTGAAAGTGATGAAATGGTGTTCCCATTTATACGTTTTACTGCAATATAGATAGTGGTACTTCCTGCAAAACTTGCAACCTGAGACCACTTTTGAGTTAATGCTTCGTTAGAATCTATATAAATTGAAATTGTATTACCCGCACTAAAAGTAGGTGTCGTTGAGGCATATAACAAGTATACTGTTGCCGCAGGTATCATAGTAATTGTAGGCGCAATGCTTACCCCAACTATAGTGTTATCACTTGGAGACGTTAATGCCGTTGCATTAGCGCTACTTTCACCGGAGAGTTCAGGGTTTGCAAGAAGCGTTGTCAATGTCTGTGCTAATAAATCTTCTGTTGTCACTATACGATCTGACATCTCTAAAATACGATCTGCCATTAGACCAATGTCATCTGAGAGCTTTGAAACAAGTTTTTGCTGGTCTACAACACTAATATTAAGCTTATCCATCTCATCTTTGATGTCTAAATAACTATCATAGGTTACTGTTTCAGCAAAACCATTAAATCCTAAAACACCTATAACCAACAAACAACGTACCAATATTTTTTTCAACAACACTTCCTTTAATTTATAATAAAACTTTTGTATCTATAATTATATTATAATTTTTTCTTATTACTTGTATAATTGTAACAAGTAGCTGTATTTATCCTCTGTGGTGATAAGCGAGTGATGTTTTTTATTACATTCATTTACCTTTCTTATAAGATGTTACTTTCTAGGTTAAACTTTACTTAATATCACTAACTAATCTTTAGTCTATAAGACTAAACCTATTGACAATTTACTAAAAGCATAGTAAAATCCAATCTATAAATTAATAAAGGGTAACTATGAACTTTAAACCATTAGGTAAGCGTGTTTTAGTATCACGTGTTCAAGAAGCAACCACAACTGCATCAGGAATTATTATTCCAGATAATGCAAAAGAAAAGCCAGCTCAAGGTACTGTTTTAGCAGTAAGTGCTGAAGTAAAAGATGTTGCAGTAAATGACATTGTTGTATTTGGTAAATATGCAGGCAGTGAACTTTCTATAGATGGAACTGAGTATTTGGTTATCGAACTTGATGACTTACTAGGAATTGTTGGTTAATTAAAAACTATTTTTTAGTTAACACATGTAAATATTTAATATATATAAGGCAAAAATATGGCAAAAGAGATTCAATTTTCAGACACAGCACGTACAAAACTTGCATCAGGAGTACAACAACTTTGTGATGCAGTAAAAGTAACAATGGGACCGCGTGGTCGTAATGTTTTAATTCAAAAAAGTTACGGAGCACCGGTTATTACAAAAGATGGTGTTTCTGTAGCGCGTGAAGTTGAATTAAAAGACCCTATCGAAGATATGGGTGCACAACTGGTAAAACAAGTTGCTTCAAACACGGCTGATGAAGCAGGTGATGGAACAACAACAGCCACTATATTAGCAAATGCTATCTATCAAGAAGGGCTACGTAACATTACTGCTGGAGCTAATCCTGTTGAAGTAAAACGTGGAATGGATAAGGCAACAACCGCTATTTTAGAGAACTTAAAAGAGGACTCTCGTAGTGTTAATGGCAAAAAAGAGATTGCACAGGTAGCAAGTATCTCTGCAAATTCTGACACTGAAATCGGTGATATGATTGCTGAAGCTATGGAAAAAGTAGGTCAAGATGGTGTGATTACTGTTGAAGAAGCAAAAGGTATTTCTGATGAACTTGATGTTGTTGAAGGAATGCAATTTGACCGTGGTTACTTAAGCCCTTACTTTATCACTAACACTGAAAAAATGACAGCTGAAATTGAAAATCCATGGATTTTACTTTTTGATGAGAAAATCTCTAACTTAAAAGACCTTTTACCAGTTCTCGAACAAGTTCAAAAGACAAACCGTCCTCTTTTAATTATTGCTGAAGATGTTGAGGGTGAAGCTCTTGCAACACTTGTTGTTAATAAAATGCGTGGTGTTTTAAACATCTCTGCTGTTAAAGCACCTGGTTTTGGTGATCGTCGTAAAGCAATGTTACAAGATATTGCAACACTAACAGGTGGACAAGTTGTTTCTGCTGAAGTTGGACGTACTCTTGAAGCAACTGATATTCAAGACTTAGGTCAAGCATCTCGTGTAGTTATTGATAAGGACAATACGGTTATCGTAAATGGTGCTGGTGATAAAGCTGCAGTAACCGCACGTATCACTGAAATCAAAACTCAGATGGAGACAACTACCTCTGAATACGACAGAGAAAAACTTCAAGAACGTCTTGCAAAACTTTCAGGTGGAGTCGCTGTTATCAAAGTTGGTGCAGCAACTGAAACTGAAATGAAAGAGAAAAAAGATCGTGTTGATGATGCACTTTCTGCAACAAAAGCCGCTGTTGAAGAGGGCATTGTTATTGGTGGTGGAGCTGCACTTATTCGTGCTGCTGCACGTATCAATATTGACCTTGAAGGGGACCAACGTATTGGTGCTGAAATTATCTTACGTGCTATTAAAGCACCTGTAAAACAGATTGCTACTAATGCAGGTTATGATGCGGGTGTTGTTGTGAATGCTATTGAAAATGCTGAAAACAAAAACATCGGTTTTGATGCTGCAAAAGGTGAATATGTTGATATGTTTGAAGCGGGTATTATCGATCCCCTTAAAGTAGAACGTGTTGCACTTATCAATGCTACTTCAGTTTCAAGTTTACTACTGACAACCGAAGCTATTATCTGTGATATCCCTGAACCTGTTGCACCAGCTGCTCCAGATATGGGTGGTGGAATGCCAGGTATGCCAGGAATGATGTAATTAATAAGAAGCCTCACTTTTGAGTGCTTCTTATACCTTATCATATTTTAGATGTGCCGTTTTAAGGGTTCACTAACTGCTTTACTTTCTTACAATTTAAACTATTTTTCTATACTTAATTAAATACTTTTTTATTAGACGTGATGAGACAATTTCTCATTGCTTTTCTGAACTCCGCCCTACGATGGTCCTTCGGACAACATCTTCGGGTTCGAAAACTAAAAATGAGAAGAAGTTCTCATTTTCTTACGTTATATTTATAGGATACCCTTCGGGTCTCTATCTTATCTTAAGCCGTCGGTGGTCGCGAGCGACATCACCTCTGGTTTCGTTCAGAACAATGAGAAGAAATTCTCATTGCTTTTTCTGAACTCCGCCCTACGATGGTCCTTCGGACAACATCTTCGGGTTCGAAAACTAAAAATGAGAAGAAGTTCTCATTTTCTTACGTTTTCTCACAT
>Ga0256826_1000218_pt1 | contig 32898 bp, 52 predicted proteins | sample CV79metaG_FD_185975 | JGI IMG/M metagenome (GOLD analysis project Ga0256826, IMG submission 185975) | Hydrothermal vent microbial communities from East Pacific Rise, Pacific Ocean - CV79 | ecosystem: Environmental > Aquatic > Marine > Hydrothermal vents | place: Pacific Ocean: East Pacific Rise...
TATTAAGGCAGAAAAAAATAAGAAGGTGGGATATACTGATAAAGAAGTATTAACTAAGTTCAAAAAATATCTCCCAGAAATGTTAAGAAATTTAGATATACAAAAGAAGATACAAATCTTAGATGATGGAGTATTAAAAAATAATTAGATAATTGAAAGGAGGTTTAAAAAATGGCAAAAAAACAAAAATTTAGAAAGGTAAAATTAACAGATAAGGAATTTAGTGATGCAGTTTTACAAAGGGATATTAATTCTATGAATCTTGCAACTGCAAAGTTCAACATTGAACAGGCAAGAAAAGCGATTGAATTAGGGTTACCTTTGAGACAGGCAAAAATCCAATTGAAAAACCAAGAGACTGAATTTGAGAAACTTCAAATGAATAAGAAGTATTATGATAAATTAGTTCGTAACAAGTACCGTGAAGAACCTGTAATAGATATTCCACAAACTACAGGAGATAATAAACGTAACTAAATATAATAAGTTATTTTTTTATTTTTTTTATGAATATTCATAAGAACCAGATATTATTTTTAATAGAGATATCCAAACAAGATGGAAAACTTTCAGTTGTTCGTGCTGGAAGAAATGTTTGGAATACTGCAGTTTCTATATATAATAATATGAATCTACTTAGGGATTTGGGTTATATTACCTTTTATCGTAGAAAGAATACTATCATCCCTGAATTAACAGATAAAGGAAAACAACAAGTAAAGAGTTATTTTGAAATGATTTTATCAACAAAAAGACCGAAAGGTTTATAAAGTATATCTGTTTGGGGGTTGTATGACACAACAAGAAATAGTAAACTACCTAAAAAAACATTATTCTGGGAGTATAAAAGATATCGCAGACTATTATGGGTTAAATAAATCTTCAGTCTCAATAGGAATTAAAAAAATGTATAAATATGGGGAATTAGTTATTGTTAGTAATGTTGGGAATTATCCCTCATCATTTATTTATAAATTACATGAGGACTATTAGCAAATATGGAATATGATAATAAGGAATTGAATCATTATGGCTTGTGTCCTATTTGTGGTAAAAGTTGGGACAATGGTGATATCTTTGATGTTTTTAGGAAGGACCCTTATTATGAAAAGACCTCTGATGAAGATTTATGGGAAATAATAGTTAGAAGTTATAGGAAACCATATAAATTTTCATATCTTATAGGTATAGAAATAAGGGGAAAATATGATGGTATATCTTGTTGGAAATGTCCTTTCTGTGAAACTACTTGGGATAGATGGACTTTGGAGGTTGTTAATTTAGATGAAAATTCTTGAATTATTTAGTGGTTATGGGACCGCCTCATTTGCATTAAAAAGACTTCATAAGAAATATGAATTAGTTGGTTATTCTGATATAAATAAATTTGCTAATAAATGTTTTAAACAAAATCATTGTAGTTATGATTCAGAAGACAGATTAGCCCTTGGAGATGCTACAAAAATAAATCCTAATGAATTACCTGATTTTGACTTATTAACTGGAGGTTTTCCTTGTCAAACATTTTCAATTGCTGGAAAAAACATGGGAGAAAAAGATACTAGGGGGACATTGTTTCATGAGATAATAAGAATTGCAGAGGTAAAAAAACCAAAATATATGTTACTTGAAAATGTTAAGGGTTTAACATTTAAGAAACACGAGAAAACATTTGAAAAAATTTTATATGAACTTAATAGAATAGGTTATTGGGTTAAGTGGAAGGTATTAAATACAAAAGACTTTGGTATACCTCAGAATAGGGAAAGAATATGGTTCATATGTTTTAGGGACAAATCACAATGGAAGAAATTTAAGTTACCAGAAAAACAAGAATTAAAACTTCGGGTAAGGGATATATTAGAGTCGGATGTTGATGAAAAATATTCCCTTTCAGATGCCACATTTAATTTGATTAAGAATCGTATGGATACAAGTTATCAATGCAAGTTTTCGCCAGATATATCCAACACACTTAGAACAAATTATGGGAATGGTTATTCAAACGAAACATATATCATCCAAAAAGGTCATGGTTATAATAAGGGAGGAATAAAATCTGATGAATATTCTCCAACACTTTCTGGTAGTTCATGGGAAAATAACAATTATATAATCAGGAACAAAAGAATTCATGAAATATTAAATAGTCCAGTAAATAAATCAAATCTTACCTATGAGTTAACTGGAGATACCCCTTCGGGGATATCCAGACAATCAGATAGGATTTATAATAAAGATAAGTGGTCCCCCACACTCAATTGTACTACAACCGAGGTTTTATTTTCCACATTAGGTGAATTAGATATAAGGAAATTAACACCTATGGAATGTTTTAAATTACAAGGATTTCATGATAATGAGATAATACTTGATGGATTAAGTGATAGTCAAAAATATAAGTTGGCAGGTAATGGTCAAACAGTAACAGTTGTAGAAAAACTACTCGGAGAAATGTTGGATGAAAGTTAAGACAAATAGTTCTTCACATATCAAAGGATATATTAAAGATTTAAAAATTGATAAAAGGGATAATTATACTATATATAAATTTAATATTGAGGCTCCTGATGGAACCATAACAACTGGTTTTTCTGGTTTTAATTTGGAATTAAAAGATAATCAAGGTGTTGAATTTGATTGGAAAAAAAATGGGGAGTTTAACAATGTTGAGAGAGATACTATAAAAACATATGAAACATTAAAAACAGTTACCAAAAAAGATATTCTCTCTGTAGATAAAAAAGATGAAATACTAATAGAATATTTAAAACTTTATACTGTTGCAACCCATCTTTGTATGAAAAATAATACTATTACTGATGATGAGATAAAGGCCCAATTTATCAGACTACAAAAATTAATCGGTATTGAAAAGTTATTTAGTGGTATGGAGGAATTTATAAAAGAAAAATATGGTTGAGATAGAATTTATACCTTATACAGAGAGTATCCATGAATATGTAAATAAAGAAGGTGAAATGGATGCAATGGATTTAATAACCTTCAAAGTATTACCTTCTAATTGGATAAAAGGTATGAAACCTTATATTGTAAAGTTTTATCTAGAGCAATCACTGTGGGATTTAAAAACAAGGATTATAAGATATAATTGTACTTGTAAGGATTATATTAATAGGAAAAGGAAATGTAAACACTTAAGGACTTGTGAAGAAATTATAAATAAATTTAAAGATATAAGTTATGATAAAGTACCAGTGTCCTAAGTGTTTGTCTGTTATTGAGGCATTTAAAAATTCTATGTGTTTTTGTCAAAATTGTCATGAGGTGATGTATGTCAAAAAGAGAAGAGATAAAAAAAGCAAATGATTTAAAACGATTAGTAAAATATCGTAGTATCGCTAATCGTAGAAATTGTTGTAAATATTGGGGAAAAACTACCCACCCCCATTTTATTGTTATGTGTGAAGTTTGTTTTAAATTAGCACAAAATGGTTATGATTTTTGGACAGAAGTTGAAGGTAAGGATGGTTTGTGGAGGGCAGATATTTTAGCGATAAATGGTTCTGTTGGACAAATAATAGAAATATTACATACAGAAACAGACAAGAAATTTGAAAATAAAAAAGACAGTTACCCTAAAGAATTTATACTGCGGAGTGTAAGAACAAAAGGTTTTAATATTGATGAATTTGATATATAGACCGAAAAGTTTAAATACTCAAATTAATATAACCCTATATCATACTCCCAACGATGCCCAACGGTCTGTGGTTTGAAGAAAGTGGGTGGAATTACACCGTAAAACCACAACTATCCCCATCATTTTTGGGAGATGGAGCAGATAGATGACGATGGAATTTCGTCAATCAACTAAAATGGAACAACAAAAAAGAATAATCAACAAAGGGAAATGTAAAAAATGTGGTGGTGAATATGGATATGTTGGTGTTGATTTTGGTTTATGTATTAAATGTTTGGATAAATTAGAGAATGAATAAAGAAGAAATGATTACTATTCTTGATAAGTATCTCCAAGAGGCATTAATAGAAATTGCCAATGAAGATGGTTTAGATTTTTATGTTGCAGAAGATTCTTCTTTATTTATGGCAAGGTCGGTAGTAAATACCTTAATTGCACTAAAGGAATTAAATGAATATTTAGAAAAGGAAGGAATAATTAAAAGATAAATATCTTATTAAATATTATGATACTAAAAAAGAAAAACTATATTAAAAGAATAGAAACTGATTTAACTGTCCAATTTGTTAGTGGAGAAGTTGAACCACTGTCTGCAACAATATTCCTTTCTGATGACAGTAACTTTTCATTATCTCTAGATAAGATAAAAAAATTAAAAATAGGAGATGTAGTTGAGACAACACATATCATATTTAACTAAATAATAGGAGGTAAAAAATGAAGGTAAAAAGTACAACAAAAGAAAAATCGGATGAATTTGAAAGACCTTGTATCCCAGAAGAGTATTACACAGCAACCTTAAAGGAAGTTAAAGATATTAAAGATGGCGAATATGGTCCAAGAATTGCATTTGTTTACACTATTGATTCAGAGGAAGTTGATTTAGCAATTACATGCTATACTAAAAATCCTGCCAGTAAGGAAAATAAACTTGGACAGATTATTATAGCACATGGTGTTGAATTAAATGATGAAGAAATAGAGCTAGACTCCCTTGTAGGGACAAAGGCAAAGGTTTTAGTTGAAAATTATGAGATTGATGGTGTTAAGGCATCTGGAATCTCTAAAGTAAAACCATTAGATTAAATTATTAAACTCTATTCGAGTAAAGCGGGTTATCATCAATTGGAAGAAATATTAAGGATGTCGAGAAATCGGGTGCTTAATGGTACGGGGGTTCAATTCCCCCACCCGCTATTTGTCAAACAGGATTCAAAAGAACACCCCTGACAAAATATTTGGGAATAGTGGAAAGGTCACACACTTGGAAACTATTTCCTCATACTCACCCGACGAACCCCGTGTTCGCTTGCGATTGAAACTTGCGATGATGCGGTTAGTAGGATAGACGGAGAGAAGACACTGGGAAAGACTAGAATGTTGGTGAGAACGACGTGAATGAGGCTATAGCACTCACCAACATTTCATAATCACCAATGGAGGGGGTTTGAGACCCTCACAACAAATGTCTGGGCAGTCGTGCACATGGGATGGAGTAATTACCCACCAAAGATGTTGTCGGTTTGATTGGGGTCCTACCAGAAAGGTATGAGTGACGCCAGGAGGTGAAATTATAATCAAAATGGAAAAACAAATAGACACAATAACAGAAATAATATTTCCAAAATACAAATATAAAATAGAAATAACTGATGATTGGGTGGTAAATACAACCTCAAAAATAAATTTTATTTATAGATTTTTTATGAGACTATTCTTAGGTTGGAAGATTACTAAATTTTAAAATGGGTACTGTTGATATATATGAACTATTGAAAAATCCTGCAAACAAATTAATTGCAGTAGATTTAGATGGGACTCTTTGTAAGGGGAAATTCTGGGAAGAAGAACCAAAACCAATTATTGAAATGATTAATTATGTAAATAATTTATATAAACAGGGGGCACATATTATTATTTGGACTGCCAGGTTTCCAAAAGATTATGAAAAAACAATTAATTGGTTAAATAAATATAATATTATGTTTCATGGAATTTCTATGAGGATAAAAATTGGTGCAGATGTATATATTGATGATAAAAGTATAAACCCATTAGAAATACTAAAAAATAAGGATATAGTAAAGTTTAAATAGACAGTAATTAATAAAACAATACTACTTATGCTAACTAAATAAAGGAGGATATAAACATGGAAAAAACACTTGTAACAATTTTAGTCACTTTTGCTCTTATTTTAGGAGTGATTGGTGGGTCTGTATTTACCCCGTCAACAATAGAGACTAAAGAAGTTATCAAAGAAGTTCCTGTTAATGTCTCCGTTGAAAAGATTGTAGAAGTTCCTGCACCAAGTATTTTGGATAAAGCAGTAAGTATTTTCTTACAATCTGTTGAAGACGAAGAAGACGAAGCAGGAAACGATATTGACGTTTTAGGAACATACGACTTTGACGAAATTGAAGTAAGTAAAGTTTATAATGAATGGTCAGTTTCTTACGATGACGAAATTACTACAATAGAATTTAGTATCAAATTACGATTCGATGAAGAAGGTGAAGCATCAGAGAAGGAAACTTATGATGTAACTGTTATCATTGAAGAAGATGAAGATACAATAGTTATTGTAGATTAATTATAAAATAACCATCATACAGGTTATATGTTGTATGGCGATTCATCCACGAGACGGATTATTTTTAACTATAGGAGATATACAATGGAAAGAAAAGGAGAATGTGGAAGTAAGTATGGTCCAAGAAATGGTAAAAGGGGAGACTCCAAACCTCTTCGTGGACAGGGACGTAGAAGGAATAAACGAAAATAGACCGAAATGTTTATAAAGTATAAGCTATTAATGGTAATATACTCTTGAGAAGTAATAAATCCTTTTATTCCAGGGTTTTAAGGCTTACACAAGGTTCAATTCCTTGCGAGGTGGGGGGAAGTTCCCCACTACCACCCCATTGTAGTTACTTTATAATAGTTACATAGTAAAGTTTAAATACTCTATGGTTTTATTAATACAACCTAAATTTTATAAGGAGTAAATAATATGGATAATAGTAAAAGAACAAAAACAGAAATTTTTTCTAGAATTTGTGGATACCTGAGACCTACAGCCACATGGAACGAAGGAAAAATTGAAGAATTCTCGGATAGAAAACTTTTTGATAATAATCGTATTTAATTATTTTTATTATCAATCATTTTCTGGTAGGTATGGTTAATATTTTCATATCCGACCTTCTTTTGATATTCTTCTAGTTTATCCATAAAAATAGGGTTATTATTGATTGGGAAATAATTAAATATTGGGAGTTTATCTTTTCTAGTTATTTGACCAGCAACAGGGTCTGCCACATAGGTTGTCCCATCTGAAGATTTATATTCTACCCATGCATGGCCTGATTCTAAATCCAATAAATTATGGAGGCCAAATATCACCTCACTATCAATACCTTCATTACGAAGTAAGTCATGATAGAAAAATGCCTTATCTTCACAATCACCACCCCCTTGAAGTAATGTTTCTTTAGGTGTTAGCCATTTATCTCCTTTTTCTTCAGAAATATATTTGATATCACTAGCCTTATCAAACAACTCTATTAAGGAATTATTATTTTTATATTCTTTACAACCACTAATCAATCCAATTCCGAGAATTATACTTAAAAGTGTTTTTTTCATATTATCTTCTTATATTATTTTTAATAACAAAGTAATTCTGGATGGGGTCTAATTTGCCTATTTAGGGGGGTAGGTTAAGACTTTACCTGTTTAGAGTAGAATATATCCATAGGAGTTATATAATCATAGGGTTTATGGTATTCTTTACTTAAATTTAGTTTTTTATTTGAACTATCATATAAAACCCGACTTACAGCCTCACTACAGATTAATTTTTTTGTACCTGTTAATTTTAAAAATTTAAATCCCAAAAGTGTACTAATAAAAATCCCAAAAATATCATACCATGCATAAGGCCTACCTAAATATTGGTTAGAGTAATCTTCAACATAAATCAGTTTTATTTTAGACTCCTTAACTTTTATTATACCTTCTTTTATCTTATTTTCAATAAATTTAATCGGATAATCTGACCTAACAAAACCCTTTGATATTGCTTCGTGAATTTGTATCTCATTTTTTTTTACATTGGTTATTATTCCTACATGAGTAAATCCTTTTTCTCCATATTTTTTTAAATTGTAAAGAGTAATTAGTTTAGAGTAAAAACTAGGCCATCTGAAAAATATTATTTGTCCTTTTTTAAATTCCATTTTATTTACTCTTTACTCTCTATAAATATTTGTATATAAGCATTTGCCTCTATCCTTATATTTTGATTCGGTTTAAATTGTACATTTACCCATTTACCCGTACCAATATCTTTAACTTCGTCAGTAATATCTACCTCGGTTTGGTCAGCTGTATAATTTGAAAAGTAAGTCATAGTCCCCCCATCTTCCCCTATATATACATCAACAGATTCAGAAGATAGAGTATCTTCATATATTCCATATTCCATATCATGTGTATGTGTCGCTACTCCCCACCAGTTCTGTCTACCAGAAACACCCGAATCAGAATTATCACTATAGGCCTGGAGTGTTAACGTTTTGCTCTTGACATTTTTTGGACAATAGATAGATATATCACGGATACTACCTCCAGAACCCTTAACTAAATGGACTCCTGTACTTGTAGGATAATAAGTAGCACCATCATAAATCCTTATGTAAAGATTATTCCCATCATCAAGTCCAGCAAATCCTACATTACACCACTCACCAATACGGTCTGTTGAACTTGTAGTTATAGAATCTACTGAAGTCCATGTAGTATTTATTGTAGTAATAGTAAATGAGGAATTTTGATAATCCACAACAGAAGTTTCAGAATTTATCTCACTAGTACTTGTATAACTCCTGTAATCCTTCATTTTAAAATTAAGTAATACCTTATTAATTGCTACTGCTTCGTTTGGTACAAAGAATCTTAAATTAAGTGGGTGCCCACTATATGTTACCTTGTAATACATATCATAATTACTTTTATCTGCCCACGCACTATCATATTCTGCAGCATTTTCACCACTTTTTGGTCCTGGATAAACAGCCCTACAGTATATAAAATTACTGGAATCTCCTCCAGAATATTCACAACTAAGGTAAACCTCCTCATTAATATTTGTCCCTGCAGTAAGTTGGATGGTATAATCTGTTAATGTTGTGGTCAATGTTGAAGAATCAATTGTACCTGAATCAATAATAGAATCATCACTTACTTTTCTCACTGCAAAAGTTATATCTTCTGTGTGTGTACCAGATTTCTTTAATTTAAATGTTAAACTTGTTAGTACCTCTCCATTGATTGTTTTCTTTTGTGCGAATCTTATTTTCCCCCCAGAGTACAAAAGGAATGAAGTATCCTCAGTTAATTGACTATCTTCTCCACCATCACAATTTTCCGCCTCATTAATGGCATATATATTTGTAGAACCCTGCATATATTTACCCAGGGCTTCGGCATCTTTTCTTTGTTTAGCCATCTGTTCGATAAATGTAAGTGTACGATTAGAACATTCCATCTCCATACTTAAATCACCATAATATGAATTAAAATCCATAGATACAATTCTTACATCTAAATTTAAATCTGATTCAGAGTCTGCAATGGTTACCTTATCCCCAATTTTATATTTCTCAAGTGTTTCTTCTGGTTCATCAGGGATAATTTTTATCCTTTGTACAGGGTCTAAACGTTTTAATAATTCTCTACTTGATAGTAATTCTAAAGTAGCAACATCCAACACATCTCTATCAATTACTGTATCTTCAGTTAAACCATTATCATAGATTGAACTCCCAGAAACAGGAGAAGTACTTATCTCATATTCCTCAACAAAAACCCCTGCCTTATGTTCTAGTGCTGTAGTACTATTTGCCCCACGAGAACACCCAGTTAATGTGTTTGTAGATATTCCTGTATAAGTTATTCTTTCTTCAGCAATTCTTATCTCTCCAGAAGTAGGAAATCCAGTAACATCAACCAAAGTTATACTTGTATCACTAGAGGTTATATTAGAAGATAGTGTAGAATATGTATCACTTGCATTGTAAGTGGTGGTACTTTTTTGGTTAACTCCATCACCATAACCTAATGCAGTAATATAATTGGCGAGATTAGTAATATCTTTTTCATTTGTGGTTTGTGAACAATTGGAATCGGTCCCAGTAATATTAAATTCCCCTTGGGATGTTGTAGCTCTTGTTTCACTTGGTAAGTATTGTGCGATTTGGAAATAATCATCATCATACCCTGTTTGTGTCACCCCCCAATCATAATTCATAGCCTCTGTTAATTTGGCTAGGGCTGTTAATCTATTTGCATGTTCGTATCTCATTGAAATGGAACCATAATCTGTTGAAAATAATCCAGAACCATCAGATTCCATTATCCATGGACTAACACCATCTGAATTAGAGCTTAATAATTCCTTAGCTATTGTCTGTGCAGATTCGTTAGTATATTGGACCCTTTTATCTCCAGATTTTATAAATTCCTTATCTAATAAGGTTGCTTCCATTCCATACCCAGTAACCTCACACTCATTAGCTGTCTTGTAAGATACTTTTTGTATACGTCCTTTTAATATTAATGTAGAACCATATAAAAATAATATTTCTGCCTTCTCTTTAATATATAATTTCTCTGCGGCCTGAATATCAGGTATCTTAACAAAGAATTCATCAATTTGATTTTGTTTTAATTTAACATTAAATTCCTCAAAGGCCTCTATTTCGGTCCATTCACTACCTGTTTCATCATAAACATAAATAGTACTCTCGTCATCCCTTCCCAGAGTTCCATCATCAATTGTTGGTGTCGGTTGTGCCAGTGTTAAAGATTGGGTGTTAGGGATTGTTGTTACACTTTCTCCAAAAATGGGTGTCGGTTGACTAAGTGTTAATATTTGGGCTGCAGGAGTTATAGTTTGGTTAGATATTAGGTCTATTATTGGTATTGGTTGAGTTAATGTTAATGTTTGAGTAGGAGGAGTTATAGTTTCATCTGGTGTAAAGGGATATGCAAAACCATTACCTGAATTATATAGTTCTGATACTTCAGAGGAGGTTAATGTTCTCTTCCAAAATCCAACCTCATCAATAATACCATCAAAATTTAATATTCCGGCCGAGTTAGAACCCATAAAAATATTGTTATTTGCTGTATTATAGGTCTTACTTGATGCTGTTGCATTTTGTGTTCCATTTATATATAAGATTGTATCTGTCCCATCATGGGTTACTACTAAATGATACCACTCCCCAACATTTATAGTTCCAGTAGAAACAGGAGTATTTGTGTTAATATCTACCACCCTAATTTGAGAATTGTAAATAGTTAAATAAAATGCTTGATTTGCCAATCCTGTATCCCCTATACCTGCAATATAAAAATCACCTGTAACACTTTCTGGTTTTATCCAAACAGAGATACTTCTAACATCATTCCCTGTTATTCCAATGTTTGAATCCCCTGAAATATAATCTGAATCCGCAGATTCAAAGTCATAAGCAGTATTTATCTTTCCAGTGACCCCTACAGTGGCTGGTCCATTATTTGTACCATCAATACTTCCATGTGAATCTGTGACTGTAGTACCACTTGTTTCATCCAATTTATAATAAGATACTAATTCTTCTCTAAGGTCTGCAGAATCAACAAATTCACCATCATAATAAGTTTTACCATTGCCAGAATTATATAAATCTGAGAATTCTGTAGTGGATAACATTCTCCCCCAAATACCTACTTCATCTATTTTTCCATTAATATAACCCCCATACCCAGAATAACTTCTCCTACCAATACAAAGGGGGGAGGTAGTATCTGATAAATTTCCAGTGTTTGTAAAGGTTCCATCACTTGAACCATTTAAGAAATATTCCCCATTACCTGTAGAACTATCAAATACAACAGCTATATGATGCCATGTTCCTGTAGATATTGCAGTCCCACCAACTGTAGAAGGGTTAAACCCCTCAATTTGAAAATTTAGGTAACCCCCATTGTTAGGACCAAACGCAAATTCCCTAGCACCACTTTCATCCTTTCCAACAACCCAATTCTCTCCATTAAAAGAATCTATATTAATCCAGGCACTTATAGAAATCTTATCTGTTGAAACTGTAACATCCCCAATATTTATATAATCATCAACACCATCAAAATCATAGGCTTGACCAATCTTACCAGAAGAAGTTAAGGTTGAACCATTGTTTGTACCATTATTACTCCCAACCAAATCGTTAGTGTGACCATTAAGTGAATAATAAGAGACCATATCATTTGTTTTAGTATCTGCATTACTAAAGGTAGTCCCATCAAAACTCATTCCACTACCCGAATTATATAATGAGGTAACTTCGGTAGATGTTAAAACTTTATCCCAGAAACCAACCCCATCAATAATACCTTCCATTTCAGAATCAGCAAAGTCGGCATTACCTAGATAAACATCTGTATCCACATGACTTATACTTTTACTTGCTTCTGAATGAACTGAAGAACCATTATGATAAAATATAGTATTTCCCGAATCATCTCTTGTAACAACTACATGGTGCCAAGTATCATCTGTAATAAGGTCTGTATCATCTACAACTGTCCCACCTGTTGTAAGTAAGGATAATTTTCCAGTATTAGTATACCTAAAACAATATTGGTAACCAGTGGCAGAACGTTTACCGACAATATAATTATTTGTATTTGCAGTAATATCTGAAGGTTTTATCCAAGCACTTATGGAGAAACTTCCAGTAAAATCTAAATTATCACCCGCAGTAGCACCATTATTTAATGTTATATAATCGTCTACCCCATCAAAATCATAACCTCCACCAATTTTCCCACCAATTGGTACTGCACCAGAAACAGTACCATCATTAGAGCCCTGGCCATCTTTAGCATTTTGCTCTAAACTATAATAGCTTACTAAATTAGTTTCTAAGGCCATTGTATACCTCTTTTTTATTCCATTTCCTAAATCTAATTAAGTCTAAGATTCTATCTCCTAGACTTCCATGAGGAAAAAAGAAATGCCATATTTTCCTTACCATAGTAAATACTAAGCTAATGTGATAATTCCGTCACTGTGCCATTGAATAGTAAAGGTACCTGAACTAACTGATTTTTCACCACCAAAATCAAACGAACAAATTAAATCGTCGTTTGTTAAAGTGTCGTCGTAAACTACTGCGTGGTAAGCACTAAAAGTTGCACTTGTCCATGCAACATCTGCAGCATCCCATTTAGTTGTAGCTGCCTGTGTTACTGTCATACTCGAAAGGGATTCCCCATTTGCAGTATATCCAGTACCAGTTATCTCATTAGCACTTACATCAGACCATTGATTATTTGTGGCTGTAAAGGTGTGTACATTATCTAAAAGAGCTACCCTTATTGTATCTGCTTCTAAATCTACTTCTTTATTCATTAGATTTGCTTTGAATCGTTCATATATTCCACTTGCCATTTTTTACCTCCTTAATTAATTTAATTGATTTTTAAATTTATTTATTAAACTTAAACTTGGTAGATGTATTACTACATCCCCATTTTTCTTAGTTTCAGTAATTGCATTGATTACTGGTTTTCCATCAACTATACTACCCTTAAATTCCATTAACGTTCATCTCCTATAAATATAGTTAAAGAGACATCAACTCTAGCTATATCTTCTCCAGCCGAAATATGGATATCCCCTGTATCATCTGCTTTTATCACTGCTGCAACATCCTCTAAAAAACATTCTTGTGTAGAACTATTAAAACTTATATTATCAATAGTTAAATTTGTAAGTGCCCCTCCTGTTGAACACATGGCCCTAAGTTGCCATAATTTCTCCCATGCAGTAGATGTTGTATCGTCTTCTAACCACCCTCTAATTATTATTTCATCGGTTCCTTTTTTTAAATCAACAACATTGTTATCAAATTTATCCGACAAGGTAGTTGTCCTTCTAGATTTACTTTTGGGTTTTCTAATTTTAATAAGGTCTTTTTTAAAATGAGGTAATAAACTATATGCACCTGCCAAAGTAATTGTCTTATCTCCACCACTAGTATAATAATCACTTGACGATGGAATGGTCTTTCTTATTGTAATTGCCATTTATACTGACCTCCCTTGTGAAACTCTTTCAAAATCTGATACCCAATATTCTTTTAATTTATCTGCCATTCTACGAACATCATAGTCACTAGATACACTAGCATTTATAGTGACATTCATTCCAGAACTTGAAGCGTTAGCATCTTGTCTCGTCTCCCCTGCAGTCAATATTCTCTCACCCTTATGTAAATATGCAACACCATCATTTGGCATAATCCCTCCAGTTTTAAAAGAAGGCATTGTAAATGCAGGTTTTCCAGAACCTCCAAATAACTTACCAACTTTTCCCACAAGCCACCCAACACCATCTATAAGTGCCTTTATCATATTATAAGCTACTTTTAATGCACCAATTATAATGGCTCCTATTGCTGTAAAAGCAACTTCAAATCCTCCTGTTAAAAATTTCCAAAGACCACTAAAAATATTTTTTATACCTTCTCCAATCTTTCTAAAATCCCCTGTAAACAATCCAATTAATAATTGAAGAATACCTTTGAAAAATTGTATCATTCCACCAAAAACCCTTTTAACCCCATCCCAAAATACACTAACTACCTTCCGCATACCTAAGAAATTAGATTTCCATGCCAAATACATACCGATTACTATTGTCACTATTACTCCAATCACTATCATGGCAGTTGCACTAAGGCCTATCAATGCAGTTCCAACACTATTTATAACTCCTCCAACACCACCAAAAGCCATACTCATAGCCTGTATACCTAACATCATCTGACCACCAACCATTAATATGGCACCTATAGCTGTAGCAAGTAAGATAAAAATACCTATAGCCTTTTTTACCCCATCTGGAAGGTCCATAAACTTTTCCAATATACTCATAATAAGGGGTGTAATCATTTCCATTACAGGCAAAAGTACAGTTGTCCAAGTTGCAGAAAGCATATCTGAAACTCCAAATAAATCCATCTGAGCCTTAATTAAACCGCCGAAAACACGATACATAGCCATACCTGCAAACATTACCCCCAACCATTCCATCTTAAATTTCTTAACTTTTGGCACCGCCTGGGTTAAGGTCCCATTAGTTTTTCTTAAAAGTGTAACATTTTTAGCCTGAACACCATTTCTACGTGCAATAGATTGTGCAAGAATATCTGATTGTGATTTTTGCATTTTTGCATTTTGCATAAATACAGAGGATGCCCTCTTACCTGTAGTTATAACATCCTGAGAAACCTTTTTCATCTTAATTGCAAATTTATCTAACCCCTTGGAAAAGGAATCTATTACACTCAATTTTACAGAAACTTCTTTTTTAACCATTATATTTTATTTCTCTCATTTTCTCTTTTAATATCTTTGATGATATTTTTATGTAGTTGCATAACTATCTTTGCATCTAATTCTAAAAATTCATCAAATGGAATCCACCCATAGTTTTTCATCAAAACATGCCAAGAGTAAATCACATTCAATTCTTCATTTTTGTTAAAAATCCTATTTCTAAGATTTGTTAGTTTGTCCATCCTTCATAGCCTCCAATCTTTGTTTTATCAAATCCTTCTTGTCTGTTTCTTGGGGAATTAATTTTTCAAGTGAAACCATTAAAAGTTCTAAATGTCCAGAAACAAAGTTTTCTACATCATCTTTGGAAATCCCTTCAACAGACCTCTCAATTACACTACATAATAAATTATTAACCTCTGTTAAAAGTTCGGCATTTATCTGAACATTACCTTCAGAATCTTTTTCAAGACCTTCAAATTTAGGTCCAAGCTCAACTGCAAGGGCCTGTTGTGCAACATTCAATGGTTTTAACATAATAAACTCTGAACCATCTTCATTCAAATCTACTTTAACATCTGGTATAAGATGTTTTTTAATTATATCTAAATTATTCATTTTTATCCTCCTTTCACAATCTTGCCAGATAATGTCTGAACAGTGTGTCCAGAATAATCTGATTTAGTTGTGTCTTCCTTTTGCTCACTGGTCGATTTTGATAACTCTATGATATAATCTAATTTAATATCAAAATTATTAAAAAGTAATACACTTGTTTCATATTTATCCCATAGATATTTTAAGGTCATCCCATAATCTCCCTCAAATTCATCGTCGGCCAATCTCATAAAGTTATCTCTAATCCTTTTAGGTATACGTGAAATCCTAAGACTCCGTTCCCTTTCTCTCCTCATTACTTCTTTTACTTCTTCTATTCCCATGATTATTATTGGTTCGTATCGTGAACCACTCGCCGTATATCAAGACTATACGATATCTATATTATTACCACTTAGCTGAACTAGTGTACGAAGCCAATGCATCTAAATCTGCAGAACCATCTGTTGATTCTACCTTAACATTAGCACTTTTTGATTTATCAAATGCTGGAACCTTAAATACAACTGTGTATTTTAATACACCATCAGTGAAACTTGGTTTAGCACTAATAAAATATCCATCAGCTGCAACAACTCGAAGTCCTGATTCTGTACTTAAACTAGCCAAAGCACCTGCAGCACTTGTTGCTCCAGATTTATCAGTCCATAATATCGCAATACGATATTTATTATGTTCCCTGTCTACAGAAATCTGTAGTGGTTGTGTTGAATCTGCAGTGTTTACTAAATCAAAGAAACCTGTTCCAGTAGCTCCACTTGCAGTACCAGCCTCCAAGGGGTAAGCCTCTAAAGTAATAGTAGTCTCTCCTTGTGGATTAAATTTAACCATTCTGCCACCACAAAGTGTATTGATTATATCAAAGTCTTTATCTCCAATATCAATATCTACAGTCTCTGTTGAACATGCAAATTCCACATCAGAACCTCCTTGGGAACTAATTGAAACTAATGCTGTCTCACTCCATAAGTCTACGTTTGCCATCTTTTATACCTCCATCTTGTTTAATTTTCTTTTCGGTTTTCATCTCTTCAATATTAAATTTATCAGACAAAGGTTTTTCATCCAATATTTTAGTCTCACCAGCAAGAAAGATAGTATCTTTATACTTAACTTTTTGTTCAAGCTTATTAGTTACTTTATATTTCATTTATTTACCTCCTTTAAGGGCCCTATCCAGAGCACCATTTAGTTTTGAATCAAATGTTTCTAATTGTTTTTGTAAGGCTGGTTCAATAAATGGAGTAAATTTACTAACAAAATATTTTCCAGGGGAAAGTTTCCTAGAGCCATAAATTGGTGCAAGATGTGGTTTAAACCCATGTTCCTGAAATCCTGCGTGTGGAGAATTTACCACTAGTTTCCATACTTTTGTATTTTTACTTTTCTTAACAGGGTCTAATCTAATAGAATCTCTTAATTCACGAGTATCTACAGGGGCCCGTAACTTGGCACTTTTTCTGAGTGCTTTCATGAATCTAATATTGGTTCCATCCATTTCTCTAGTTATTTTAAGGGGTATCTCACGAACAAACTTCTCTAATTTGTCTAATTCTCTAATATCTACTTTTATTCCTACCATGTTTTATTGAAATGTGATTCAAAGGAAAATATAAGTGTTCTTGTGTGGGCTATAAATCCTTCTCTTTGTGCACTATCTGAATCAGAATCTATTAATTTCACACCTTCTATACCACTACTATTTAATTCGTGTTTATATGTTTCTATGGCACTGAATATTTTACTCATAAATTTATCTGCAGAGGGTGCATTCGGAGTATAAATAGTAACTGTAATAGTCCCTGGAATTTTGTCTTTCTTCATAGTATGATATTCTGTAGTGATTTTTGGTGTCTCCACCACTAAAATCGGATATTTACTTTTTTTATCTAATAGAGTATTTGGAAATGTAGATGTATATGATTGAATTGTTATTGTTTTAGAATCTGGTATTCCTTTATCATCAATAGTTACAGAAGTTACTTCGGAATACAATCTATCTCTAAATTTTTCCCAAACGGTCTCTATGATTGTTGAAATATCTATATTTGTCATTATTTACTCCCACGAGTAGAACACCACACTTGTAGTATTACTATGAAACAACATTTTTTATATATAAACTTTCATATAGTTTAAGAAATATCTGAAATATTATCTCCCACACGTTTAACTGGGACTTCCTTCTGTTGATTTTCGTCTTGAACATTATGCCTTATTGGTTCCTGTACTACTTTGTAATATATAGAATCAATTTTAACATAATCATCTATATCTAAATCGTCACTACTTTTAAGGAATAATAATTTATCTCCAGGGACAAATTGTCCATCAGAGTTCCAGTCCTCACTACCAGTAACATCATTTAATACTATGGTTAATGTGCTTGTAGTAGTATCATTAGAAACATTCCCCCACTTATCTGTAAAAATTGTTCCAGTCGGACTATATAGGGTGACTGTAGTCCCATAGTAATCTATCTCGTCATCGATTCCAGAATCATATACCATTATATCCTACTTTTAGAAGTACCTATCCTCGGCTTTAGACCAGGGATTTGTGCCCTTCCAAGTAATTTTTCATATTGGTCATAATATCTATTTGCTGAAGTGCCTGCCAGTGGTCTAGAGAAACTAATATTTCCAAACTTAGTGTTCCCACTTAATCCATGTTCTATAGAAAGATAGGCCCATGAGGCTGCTAAATATCCTGTTAGTAATTCTATTATTTTATCAGGGGTATTTACATTATAAAAGGTATAATCATAATTAACAGTTAATTTTTGGGTATCAGTTCCAGGGGCAGAACTTAATGTAAATGAACCATCCTCTACATCTACAGAACTTACTGTTAGTTCGGTCCGAACATTATCACTATCTAGTTTATAAACACGAACATCATTCTCATCAACTTCACCATCATTATTAACATCCCCCAAATAATTTGTTACACCCTTACGAACATAAAAAGTGGTCGTAGAACCATCAGTGTACTTATTTTCTCGCCAACTATCTAAATATTTTACTAATTCTTCTTTTATCTTAACATTAATCTCAGAATTAACTTTTACAGTGGCCTGAGAGATAATCTCTGTTAAGTCTGCATCAGTGATTTTGGCTACAGTTAATTTATCTGCAGTTAATTTCCTTACTTTGGTCGGTGTAGTATATACCATAATTTTATTACTCTGAAGTTATTTATAAACTTTCATATAATCATGAAGATAACTTACTCAAAATCCACATAATACCTGCACCAAAAACTGCAAATATGAAGGCTACAAAACCTATTATACTTCTTGATTGAATACGGAATTCAGAATTCTTTTTTATGTCTTCTTTCAGGTCTATCAATATAGCCATGTCATTCTTTATTTGATAAATTGCTTTGTCTAATCTATCTATTTTCTCTTCCTGGGAATGTCTATTTTTGGTCATTAAAGTTATAACTTTGTAGTAGTATTTAAACTTTCATATAATGGTTTATTTATTATATTTATTTCATGAGTTTTGGCCAAATTATCTCTGTTCCATTACTGTGTTTTATTCCTGTTCATTGGTAATGTTATAAATATCTACTTTTTTAGAATACCTACCCTCACTAAGTTTCTCTTAGATTATTTTCTTCTTGATTCATTTATTAATTCTATTTGCCAATTTATATTTTCCATTGCAACATAATCTTCTAAAAACTTTCTTAGTAGCTGTCTAATAGGACACGAACTATCATAGTTACAATCATTTGGAATATAATCTCTACAAATATCGAAATATTGGCATTCCAATTTATCTAATGGAAATTTATCTGTTATCCAAGTAGGAGAGTATTTCATTATGCCTCTTCTAAGATTGGTACTGAATCTGCAAACCAGTTTGCTTCATAATCTTCCATTTCAGGTATCCCTTCATTTTGGTCTTCCCAAATTATCTCGCCATCTTCATTTAGTTTTGGTCGTTGTTCAATCCTACTTTCTTTTATCTTAGAATAAACATATGCAACCATTTCATAAACAGACATTGTAGCAACTATTGAAAATTCTTCTGGAATTGTCCAAGAAAATTCTTCAACAACTAGTGTGTTTTGTGTTCCTTCATTTCTTGTGTCTCTGTTCTTAAATAAACTTAGTTTTGCCATTAATGTTGCAGTCATCAAATCTAAATTAATACTAGTTATTTTCCAATAATCTGCAATGTATCCCTTAACTTCTTTTTCTTTTTGTAATGCCATGTTTTACCTCCATTTCAATAAATTGTTGAGTCATATATAGTTGAATCATAAATTGTAGTAACTCCAACAAGATTATCATTTAATTGTGCGACTATTGTTTTATCTTCTGTAAATGATACGTCTCTTGTATCTATTTGATAATCTGGATGACTTATTGTAATGGAATGTTTTTTATCATCTGTAGAACCGTCTGACCATTGAGTATAAATTCCTGTGCTGGTTTCTTCTTTTAATACAAAAACAGGATTGTCTCCAAAACAATCTTTTATTTGACCATTTGAATCTGTTTTAAAGTGCCAAATCTCTTTTCCTTCTTTTTGTCTTATTGTAACAAAAGCATTTTCTAATGGAGAACCGCCAGAATCATTTACTGTTAAATCTAAAGAATAAACATGAAGATGTGTTCCGTTTGTTGACCATGTTCGGTTGGTTGTAACATTTGTAAATGTTGTTGTTCCTTCCCATAAAAACTTAGATGCATAATAGGCCCTCGCACCATAGCTCATGGTGTCTTCTACTCCTTGAAATGTGCAATCCTTAAATTTAACAACAACACTATACGAAATATAAAATCCCATCTCACCACTAGATGCATTATAGTTGTCTTCAAATGTACAATTTTCGAATGTTGCTTTTGATTGTTCGTTTATATATGGGCTTGTGGAGTTGCTAGAAGTAACATAACTATCCCCTGCAAAGTTTCCACGGACGAAATTATAATAATATATTTGTCTGAATGTTGAATTTGTAAATTTAAAACTTGCACCCAAACTATCTACCCCATACCTAGTATCTGTAGTATCCCAATTATCAAATGTAAAATTAGACCAATCTCCAGGATAAAATCTGACTATATATCCACTATTAGTACGATTATTTACTTTTATGTTGGTAAAACTTGAGGTTTGTGCTATTCCTCCATCACTAGCAAAATATAATGCAACATTATATGTAGAATAACTTGAGGGGTCTTGTATCTCTACATAATCCCAATCGTGTGAAGAACCCTCTCTTGGATAAATACGATTTTCATAATATCTTTTAATAATAATTGGTTTTGCGACAGTACCTTGAAGCGAAGTATCACCATACATATACCATCGAGCATAATTTCCATTACTAGTGTCAAAATTAAATGTGAATCCTGGTTCAACAGTAATTGTACTTCCTGTTTGACAATCAAATAGAGGACTTTTATTTGTGCTTAGATTCCATTGTAATTCGTCATCTTCCTCGCATTGTAATTCGACACCTGTACGAACTTCAAGTTCTCGATTACCTTTAATTTCATAAACATAGGGGTCTGTTCCAGTTCTTTCCATAACTGCCGTATCTCCAACTGCTGTATTTACTGCATCAAGTGTAATTGTTCCACTTCCTGAAAGATAAATTCTTGATGTCTCAACTGTAACACTAACTGCCATCTTCTATCCTCAAACCACATTCGGCACAAACATATACACCTGTGTTATTTTCATTATTCATTTCTAAATCACATTCTGGGCAAATCATTTTGTTCCCTCCTGTCTTGAACCAATTGTATCCAAAGGAACATGAAAATCTATACCGATTACATACACACTTTCTGAAAACGTATCACCCGCGTCGTCAGCTATTCTTTCAAGCGTACACAGTAAAATACTACTAATTTCTTTACTTGTTCCTGTGATGCTTGCAATAATTTCTTCCATTTGGTGTTTTCCGTCTGTCCCGTCGATAGTAAATGTTTTTGATGTAGAAGTTGCTGAAGGGAAAGTACCATCCATGTTCGCCCACTCGTATGTTAATTTAAAAACTACTGGACCAGAGGTAGAACTATTATTCCCGATATGAATATGAAATTCTATATCTTCACCCTCTGCATATTTATGAGAAATTTGTGCATTGAATCTTGCCTTATACCCCTCTGTAGTAGAATTTTCAAACTCTAAGGCTGAACCACTTCTATACTCAACTATATCAACACCCGTAGACCCGAACCAACCACCGCCAGCGACTTCACCCATATTTATTTGTTGGTCATCGTATACTTTTTGTTGGAGTTCAATAGTTTTATTCGTACCGCAATCAACGTCTAAATCTTTCGCTGACGCACCAGTTTTTAAAGTTACCCCGATATTAACGCTATCATCACTAGCATCTACATAAAAAGCATTTGCATAATTTAATGTCTCAGCTCTTAAATCACTTGTTGCATCTGCTCCCGTGCCACTTTCATTTACTACCAGTCCTTTATCTATAATAGATTGACCTGACGAAGAACCTCCAACGATTATTGAATTAGTTGTTGTATTTCCATTATCTGTTACATCTTGAAGGTCTAGTGCTGGTGTGGCATTATCTACATATTTTTTTGTTGCGGCATCTTGATTTGAAGTAGGGTCAGCCACATTTGTTATTTTATTTAAATTCATAGTCATTTCATCACCAAAATCTATTTTACCTGTTCCTGTTTTGATAGCCCAATTATTTGTTCCGTAAGTTATGCTTGGAAGATATAAACCATAAGCATTTGTGACTATTCCACTCATATTTGTTCCAGTGGTATCATATCCCATAAAATAAGCTAAATTTGTTACATTTGGGTGACCAGTTGAATTAAAATTCCATTTGGACATTACTCCTGCCATTGTTGTTATTGTTGGCATATTGTATGTATCCCATTTAGAACTTACTTGTCCAATAACACCAGTAGCTGTTGGTATATTTCCGATAGAATTACCTATTTGTCCAGACGGATTTAATCTAAAATTAAAAAATCCTCCACCAATATAAATTCCATCCCTTGATTGTTCAAAATCACAAGAAGATTGATTCGCAAAATGATTCTGTGTTAATCCTAAATCTGTTGTTTTATGAAATAAATAATGTCCTATTGTCGCACCACTATCTGTGTAATTATTCGTCTGTGTTATTTGTCCCGTTAAATCATAATGTCCGTCTTGTGTGATGTCTTCGGCTTCTAATTCTTCAAAAAGTTTTACCCTAGTAGAATTTATATCCATTCTTTTCCCACCTAAATAGGAAAATGCAAAACTTCCAGAATAAAAATCCCAAAATAATCCCGTAGCTGGATAGTCTGCAAATGTAAGTGATGGATATGTTTCAGTTCCTTCACTTAAATATAATCTACCCTTAATATAAGCATTTTCTTCTACTTCAAAGTTATACATTGATGGTGTTCTTCCTACCCCTACTTTTCCATTAATAATTAAATCATCCCCTGAATTTTTAGGACTTAATGTTGTTCCAGTTCTTGTCCAATAATATTGATTTTCATTTCCTAAAACCGTCCAATCAGAACCATTCCAAGCTATTTCATCACCTGTAGTAAACGACTGTCCAGTATTTGTTTTAGAAGCATCATTGTCAGTTACATCTGCCAAAATAGTATAAAACCAACCGCTTTTTACTTCTGAACTAGTAGGAAAATCAGAACTAACCGAAATAGAACCCTTAAACTGCATGGCATTTTCTAAATTTAAAACTTGGTCAAAAGTACCAATAAAGGGGTTAAAATTAAATTTTACCATTAACTTTTGGTGACAGAGGTTAATGTACTTCCAGAATATCCTAGAGTCAAGGTTGCAACAATAGTACCTCCTGAACCCCCCAACTTGTAAATAACTGTAGTTAAATTATCTCCAGTATAACTAAGAGAAATGTAATCATAAATTTCAGGGACAAGAGAATTTCTAGAGGTTATTGAAAGTGGATTGTCCTCATCTATAAATCCCACCCTATTCCTTAATTGAATACTTTCGGTATCTCTCATTTTTCAATAGATTTAATGAATTCGGCAAGTTTTTTTGCTTCTGTAACTTCCCGATGGTCCATTATAAGTTGAGACAATTCCTTTCGGACAGCATTTAACCTTTCGTTATCTTGATTTAGTTTAGATTTTTCTATATCTATCTTCTCCATCTCTATCTTAACTTTCCCTTGTTCCTCTATAAGTTTCCTATTTTCTGAATCTAATTTATCTGATAAATCCCTTGTCTTTTTAGAAAGGTCCTGGTTTATTTTTTCTATCTCTTTTTTATTCATATTTAGTATTTCTAACTCTGAGAGTTCAGTAACTTTTCTTTCCTTTAGTTCTTCTAATTCTTTAAGAAGCCTATCATTATTATTTTCTAAATCCACTCTGGTTAATTTTACTGAGGAAAGTTCTTTATTCATAGAATTTATAACATCTATAATTTTATTCTTCTCAATAGTTTTAGAAGTGATATTTTCATCAAGTTTCTTTAACTCCACCTCTGACATATTTTGTTTATTATTTAAGATGGTCATTGAATTGTTTAATTCTGTCACCTTGTTTTCTAATGACTTTTTTTTATTTTCTGATTCTTTTATGTCTTCCTTGTTTTTCCTTATCTTGTCCTTTTCTTTCTCAAGTGATGAAATTTCAGATAATAATAACTCCTTTTTTGAAATTAATTCCTTAAATTCTTTCCTTAAGTCATTAGATTTATTCAATTCTGTACGACAAGATTCAACACCCCTTTTAATCTCGGAACGAAGTAACTCTACTTTTTTAGTTTTCTCTAAAATTTCTTTTTCTAGAACTTTGTTTACTTTTGAAAATTCATTACTAATCTCTCTGATATTTTTTAATATTTCCATTTTATCCAAATAATGTTACCTCAATGGTAGAAGAACTAAATAAACCATCTGTATCAATAAATATATTTGTTACTGGAAATCCTTCCAAATCTAGTTCTCCATTTGATTTAAGTGTTATAGGATTTGAGTTATCTGTATTTAAATAAAGTGTTATAACAGATAACTCACTATTATTTTTTATTATTGTTCTATAGGAAGTGGTAACTGTTGAAAAGAATCCTCCAGTGGTTTTTACATCATATCCGTCAGATGACGAACCAGGACTTATTGTGCTACTCTCATAATTAGTATACTTGGTATCTCCTTTAGAACTTACAAGTAATCTTCCAGAATCAGGGTCAAAAACCCTTGCCATGATGTTCTCAACCCGATAAACACCACCATTTACATCATCAGTTCCGTAATTGCTCATAATCAGATTATCTCAGATTTATATATAAACTTTCATATAGTTTATATTTATTTCTTTTTGATTGATTCTTCTTCCCCTTCTTCTTCCGAATTGTCCCCTTCTTCTTCAGTCACTTCTTCAACTTTCTTAACAACTGTTTTCTTTACAGGTTTAGAAGATTTCTCAGAAATTTCAATTACATTATTTCTATCCAATTTTAAAGTTACCTCTATAGTATCTTTAGTAATTATCTTTCCACCCACAAGTAATTTTGATAGGTCTGTTTTTAATTTTACTTTATTTATCATTTCTCTACCTCCTTTTAATAATTTTGTCTTTGGCCCCCCAAATGAATATAATGCCTGGGATTAACCCAGGACTTTTGTTTTTAAAAAAAATTAATTATTTTATATGTTAGCACAATCGATGAAACTTATTGCATCATCGTGTAGTACCTTACCTGCATAAGTTGTCCAAAGAACCATAGTGTCCTTTGTGTACATAATCTCCTTGTCCATTTCGAACGTAGGTGATTGTCCCCATACAAATGTGTACGCAGCTCGTCCTTTCATAAGAATACATCTAGTGATGTCTATAGTTGTTGTCTCTCCATCCCATCCGGCACTTCCAGAGGAAGTTCGTGGTATATATTGAGATTTTACTACTTTAATACTAGAAACCTTACCAATCTCACCATTAAGTAATGGTTCTTGACCACCATAATTACGATACTCAGAGAACTGAGAATCTTTAAGTAATGAACCCTCTTGTTCAGGTCCAATAATTAAAACATATGGGTCTGTTGGTTCGTTAATCCATGGATTTTTACCTTGGCTAGAAGTAGCCTCAGTACCTACGCTTGCTGCGTAAGTCCAATATTTCTGTATCTTAGAACCAAGTTTTACTTTTGAGTCTACAATTTTCTCGTAAGTTAATACGTCTCCTGCAGTTAACTCTGCATCAGAAGTAGCATCACCACAATATGTTAATGAGGCCCCCCTCGCAGAACTTGTAGCCATTGTTGCTTGAACAATACCATTTGTAGAATCGTTTAAGATATAGTTCTCTATCTTTGTTGCCAAAGCATAGGATAACTCATCTTGTTTATCTTTCATCAAATCGTATATATTGTTTCTAGAAGCATTCCATTGAATAGGAACACCCACTGATTGTTGTGTTGGTTCAATAACCTCTCCAGTTTTATAGTTAGAATTGAACTCTGAAACAGTACTTGAGGTGTTTTCTCCAGCCGAGAAAGTAACATCATCAGTATCTGGGTAAACAGTCCTATATCTAGCATTATACTGAAAACTACCTTTTGGTAATTTTGCTTCTTCAACAGCAGAAAGTGCAACTAACTGTGCCTTTGCAGCATCTGACATCTGTCCTGAGAAAAATGTCTTCTGGTTTGTATATCCTGTAAAACTTGTGCCACGTGCAGTACTAGAGCTAACATCCGAAAGTGTCAAATACTTTTTAGCGTCAAATTCTGTGAAAAATTTTCTGTTCATTGTTTTTGTTCAGGATGTAAATCTAAATACCTTTCGACTAATTCATTAGTCGTCGTGTCTTCCGAAGATTCAATTGCGTTAGGATTAGTTCCTGCAGCTGTTGCTGGAGTTGCTAATTTTTTAACGTCTTCAGAGAATTTATTAGACATTTCATTGATTGCCTTAACAACCTCTTTGTTATCTGATACCTCCTTAATTGTTTCTTTTTCAATTACAATTGGGTCTGGTTTCTTATCTACTTGTGTAGTGTCTTCTGTCTTTTTATCCTCTGTCTTTGGCTCTTGAGTTTTTGCTTTAGTGGCTTCCTCTTCTTTAGCTTTCGCCAAGATATCTGCAGCCTCTTCTTTAGCTTTCGCTTCCGTAGCATCTGCATTATCCTTTTCAAGTTGAGCAATTTTTTCCCCTAAGACTTTATTCTCGTCTTCCAAATTCTTTATTTTATCTTCGTCCATTTTTGATTTATTATCTGTCCCCCTTTCAATACTTTGAGTATCATCTTCTAATGTCAAGAATTTTGGTTCCATAGTATCCATAATACTATCTTCATCAGATAAATTTAGAAAAGCCTTTTTACATGCAGGATTCTTTACTATTGATTGTCTATTAAACGATTTTATCACATGGTTCCGATAATCATATTCCATACCTGCAGAAACACCACACCTTACACCACCATAGGCAATTTTCCTTGATAAATTCTCATCATAGAATCTAAAATCTGCATACATTCCTTCAATGGCAACCCCATCTGCGAGTGTTAAATATTCTGGGACAGATATATTACCCAACCACTCCTCTGGAGAAGGGTCTCCCAAATATTGATAGTCATTATGGTCTCTGTGACCATAGATAATAGAAAGATTTTCTGGGTTAGTCCAATCAGTATTTTCTATACCTTTTTTGATTGCCTCTGCAGTTATAGGTACATTTTTCCAAGTACCTGGAGATAGAATAAGTTGTCTTTCAATCTTTAATGCGGGTTCTTTTGGTAAATCTCCCCTAACGATAAATTTTGTCATATTGTTTGTATAAGTTTATTATATTTAAACTTTCATATAGTAACTACTAGTTAGTTACACTTTCCTCCCCCATAGTGTTATTATCCTCATCAATATTAGCCTCTTTTTTAGAAATATATTCTTTATATTCTGTTTCATCCATCTCAATATTTTCATTCATCTTAACAGCATTTCTAAATTCCATGGCAGATAGAATTGGTGTACCAATTGATTTACCTATATCTGCATAAATTTTTAATCTTTTAGCAGTTTCATCCTTTGATTCTAATCGAAGTTCTTCGGATACAAGTTCTGCATAGGGGAAATCATTAAATTCTGCAATCCTTTTCATAACAAGTAAATTCCAATCTTCATCAAAATTATCTATTTTCTCCTGCATATTTACCTCAAGCATCTCTCTTTGAGACTTAAGTGTACTACGATTAGTGGCCTCTCCAGCACCTGTTACAAATGGAACAGGAACATTAGATGCCCCTGCTTCAGCAGCCATTAGGTAGTCCATAATCTTGGTAGAGATATCATCGATTTTTGCGTCAAGTGTTTTTGGTTCTTGGTAATAAGGGAATGCAGCCACACTTGAATTTTTCATTTCTTCTAATGAATCTGCTGCATCTGAAAGCATTTGTGGGTTTGGTTCATGTGATGGGTCTCCAACAACTGCAAATAAGGGTGCAGTTCCACGAATCCAGATTGCATTAACTTGAGCCTCTTCAATATTCCTTCTACGATTTGTCTGTTGTATTGATGGTTCAACCATACCAATAACATCAATACCATTTCCATCTTTATAAAGTGGAAACTCTACAATCCTACTTGGGGCAATAAATATGTCTCCATTAATCATATGAATAATATCTCTGTATCGTTCAGGAATAATATCACCCTTACTTCTTAAATCGGAATTGGAACCCAAACTCATAACATAGCCTATGGAATTACCATTGTCATCTAGAATTAATTTACCTGTTGCCGTCTTTGCACGGTTTAATTTTGCAGCATCCACCCTTTTTAAATCTAGAATTTTCTCACCATCTTCACTAGGGATAAATTCTAAATAACCAGCACCATACCGAACACCATCTTTTTTGATATCTGCACGAAGTCTCTTAAGAGAGGTATTATTCCCATACTTACGCATCCCTTCAAAAAAATCTTTCCAAACTTCCTCTCCCCCCTCTGATTCACAAACAATGTTAAATTTAGGTTTAGAATATAAATTAGATACCACATTCACAGAAGCAAAGGTAAACCAATCAGAAGAATAAAGCTCACTAATTGTCTCTTTGATGTTTTTCCTAGACTTAGAATTATTATCTACACTCTTAGGTCTACTAGGTTTCCTAGTCTCTTTCTTACCTTCAGATAGTGTAAGGTATTGTCTTTCTCCGAAGTATTCTGCGAACATTCCCATTATTTACCAATTTTTATTAAGTTTATTGAGGATATAATTTTTACTAATTGTTTTATCCCATCATTTTTAAGCCAAAACCATCCTGCACCAAACGAGGGAACTAGTATAAGTTTAAACCCTATTAAGGGATATAAAAGTCCAGAGATAAATAGTCCATCCATAAGGATAGTAAATAATCCTCTTTTTACAGCAATAAAATCTTTGCCATTCATAAAAAGTTTTAACTTATCTCGCTTTTTAGCAACATAAAAGTTAAAAAGTTTCTTTTTTGTTTTGAACCATTTTTTAACTGAACCCCATACTTCAGCCACATTAGTAGTAAAAGTATCATCACTCATAAGTAAATACATCTTGTTTTATATTTAAACTTTCATATAGTTAACGACAGATTGCTGCAACCCTTGAGGTCTTGTATTTAATGGCCTCATTTATTGCCATAGCCAATGAAATGGCTATATCATCATGTGGAGCCTTGGATAAGAATGTCTCATTACCCCTATCTGTGGTGGTTCTTTTGAAACCACCTAGTTGATTTTGTAACTCATCAACAAGTTTATTATGTCCATCATTATCTTTTTGTTTAGGGATTCTTATTCGTTTGCTTTGCAAAACATTTGATAATGTTTGTAACAATAATAATCTTGCAACTCCTGAGAAACTTTGAGGGATAACAGTCATACCCATAGACCTCATCTCATTTATCAAGGAGATTGCCATTTGGGATTTATCTGCGATTATTTTAGTACCATAGGTTGAATAAAAGGTATCATAGAGGTATTTTAACCTTTGTTTCTTTATCGGGAAATCTATACCTTTATGTATTTCTATGTGTTTGATAGTATATATGTCATCTAAAAATTCTACAACAACATAAGCATCATAATCTGCTTGTGGCCCTGATGAGATAGCAAAATCTGCACCTATGAAATACATCGCACCCTCATTTACAGAATAATCAAACTCAAGATTATAATCATAAGATTCTATTATTGCTTTAATTGGAAAGGCTGCATCTTCTGACTCTCCAATTATCTCACAAAGGTAATTTTGTATCCAAGACCATTTTCCTAGGGCCTCAAAATCTTCCCTCATATAATCAAAACTAAACTTCGGATTTTCTGGCCAGATAGTATAACAACCCTCATTTTCTAACCTCTCCAAATCGTCAATAGAGTTTACTTCATCCCCATTTACAAAAGAACCATCCTTATGTCTAAATACAGTGGTCTTTATAAATTTATAAGACCGGGGATTCTTCTCTTTTAATTTAGCAATTAGATTACTAGTACCTTCAGGTGTAGAGATTACCACAATTTTACCTCCAGGGTGGGGACGACTAACTACATGTTTAAAATAAATTGATGGGTCTTCATAACTGTCCCCCTCATCACAGATTATAAGGTGGGCCCTATAACCTTTTATGTTAACATTATAAGGGACATTAAGTACAGTAGTACCATTTATTGTTCTGATACCTGTTTTAGTCCATGAAACCCGTCTGTCTGAGGGTACAAAAACCTCTCTCAATATTTCATTATCTAGGATATAATTTTGAAGTCTAACTAATATATTCTTCTCTGATTGTTTTATTGTTTTTGAGACTAATAATATTTCCTTTTTTTTATCTTGGTTTCTATACATAAACCACAAGGGATAACACACCCCAGGGATTTCTGTTTTAGAACTTCCACTAGGGGCCTCAATTATGGTGTTACGATTATTCTCAATCCCTTCTATCCATTCTAATTGGAAATCATGGATACCTCCCATCTCAGTTAATCCCAACATCTTTTCACAAAAGAATTTGAAATCTATTGAACACTTCATATCAAAAAGAGTTCTATCAAGACCATCAAGAATTTCACTAGTCGTTCTCATATGAAATAATTATACTTAATTTCTTTTTAAACTTTCATATAGACCGAAAGGTTTAAATAGTGTATTAATTATAAGAAGATTATGGTAGCAGAACCTGAATCAATGAAACTATATCGTGATAGGGCTGGTAAGGCATATGATAAAATTATGTCACAAAGATGTAAAATTTGTAATAAGACTATGGATGAAGGAGGATATTCTGGAACACCAAGAATATGTGCCTCTTGTCTTAGAGGTGAAATAAATGGTTGAAGAGTGGGGGAAGGTTACATGGTTAGATGCTCGGGAACTTGAGGCAGATATTGATTTATTGAGGACGATAGATTCATCTACTGATGGGGAGGAGTTTCTAGTGGTAAATGAAACATATGGGATTATTAAACAATTAAAAAAGGTAATACTTGTTACTACAGAAAAATGTAATACTGGTGAAGAGACCATAACTGTTATCCCTAAATCTTGGACGGTTTCAATAGAATGATAATTAAGATACCTTTTAAAACTCCAACAATAAACCATTTATATGGTCAGAGAGGATTTCGTAAATTTCTAAAACCTGAAGCAAAACTTATTCGTGAACAAATAAGATTACAATTAGTCATGGATAATAGATTTAAAGATATTGATTTTGATATAGAAACTCCATTAAGTGTTAGTGTAAAAATATATGAGGATTGGTACACTAAAAAAGGAGATGTAAAAAGAAAGGATATTAGTAACCGAGAGAAGTTTTTAATAGATTCTATCTTTGATGTATTGGATATTGATGATAAGATGATATTTAAACATACTATGGAGAAGATACAATCCACTGATGGAGAGAAGGCCATTGTAGAGATTAAAAATTATTGGGTGGATAATGGGTAGAAGAAAACGAGATAATCTAGAGAGTAAGGTTTCAAAAGTACCTGGTGCAACAATCCATAGTGATAGCAATCATCGAGCATATATTCCATTATGTAATTATTCATGGCATGTTGGAATAATATTAAAAGAAGATGTCTGTATAAAAAGGGACTGTCACCATTATATAAGGGCATACCTAGATACACATAGAAAACCGAGTAAATATAAACAAGATGAAAGATAAAAAGAAAGATAACAAAATAAATAAAAATAATGCCTATTACATTTGTGAGGAATGTGGAGACCTTACTACTGAAGGACATTTATTAGAAGAAATATCTATAGGTGGACGTGGTTTATGTATGTGTAGATTTTTTTATAGATTTTGGAATGGGGAAATTGATTGTCCCGATATTGAAACAGATAAAATCCTCCTACCCTATACACAAATAGGGGAGAAACATTATCAATGGTTGTTATCCGAAGATAATACTATAAAACGTCTAAGAATGTTTAGTACTATAAATAAAAAATTACTACCCAAGAATGGTCACATATGAAAGTTTAAATACTCTTATAGATTATTCTATAAATGGGGAAAAATTTAGAGAAAATGATTAAGTCTGCAATAATTCTTCCAGATATACATCTTACAGATAAGATACCTAAAGATTATAAAACTGTTAAAAACTTCATAAAAGAGTTTAAACCTGATGAGGTTATATTGCTTGGAGACTTTATGGATGTATCCTCCTTGTCTGCATGGGACTATGATAAGAAGCGTCCCATGGAAGGAAGGAGATATGTTAAGGAAATAACACGTGCAAATGAAGAACTGGATTATATACAAAAATATACTAAAAAAATAACATATCTTGAGGGTAACCACGAAGATAGAGTTAATAGATACTTGGATAAAAATCCTGAGATGGAGGGGATGATAGAGATACAAGAACAACTTGGCTTGGAAGAGCGTAAGATAGATTGGATAAAGATGAATGATTTATATAAAAAAGGAGATATGTATTTCACCCATGGATTATATACTAATCTGTACAATGCTAGAAAACATTTACAGACTTTCGGATGTAATGTGTGTTATGGTCATCAACATGGAACTCAAACAAGTATGCAAAATATGAAAATGCAGGAACCCCATATGGCTTATGCTCTTGGAACATTAGGAGATAAGGCACCCGATTATATGAGAAACCGCCCAGCTAATTGGATTAACCAATTTGCAGTTTTTTATTGGGATGATAAAAGTGGTCTGTTTAATCTATATCCTATTAATGTAATAAAGAATAAATTCT
>Ga0256826_1000219_pt1 | contig 32864 bp, 28 predicted proteins | sample CV79metaG_FD_185975 | JGI IMG/M metagenome (GOLD analysis project Ga0256826, IMG submission 185975) | Hydrothermal vent microbial communities from East Pacific Rise, Pacific Ocean - CV79 | ecosystem: Environmental > Aquatic > Marine > Hydrothermal vents | place: Pacific Ocean: East Pacific Rise...
ATTTGCATTAACTTCAAGTTTAAGTGGTGTTCAACCAAAAGTATTAGCAACTATAAAAAATAAAGCATCATTAAAATACGATGATTATATTGTAAAATCATGGGGAGATGAATATCCACAATTGGCATTAAATGAATACTACTGTATGAAAATAGTTCAACTTGCAAATATTGAAGTACCAGAATTTTATATATCATCTGATGACAAACTTTTTATAATGAAACGATTTGATATAAAAGATAATAATATTAAATTAGGGTTTGAAGATATGTGTGTCCTTCAAGCTAAACAAAGAGATGATAAATATGAAGGTACTTATGAACAAATCGCAAAGACAATTAAAACATTTGTTTCACCTAAAAATAAAAAATCATCATTAAAACAATTTTTTAAAATGATAGTGATAAATAATATTATCCAAAATGGTGATGCACATTTAAAAAACTTTGGATTAATTTATGATGATATTTCTAATATTAAACTTTCTCCTGCTTATGATGTTGTTTGTACAACTGTATATATTAGAAATGATATTCCTGCATTAAATTTAATGGGGAGTAAAAAATGGTGGGATAAAAAATATCTTTTTAGATTTGGAATTGAAAGTTGTGATTTGTCAAAGAGTGAAGTTAGTGGACTTTATGATGAATGTATAAATGCAACTGCTAAAGTAAAAATTGAAATTAAAAAAAGAATTAAAGATGAAAATAGTAAAAGTAAATTAACTATACTAAATCATATAAATAATATTTTATGATAAAAAAATAAATATACTATCCAAGAAAAAAATAAATGGTAAGAAGAAAAAAGATTTTAATCAACTACTAAAAGTATGTTAAAAGATACTCCACAGTATATTGAAAGTATATGATTTACTAATTAGTAATCTCTCGTTATACCAACAACTTAAATTTATAGCGAGTATGCCATTTGTATATACAATTAGTTCCTAATTGATATATAAAAATGGCAACTCTAAAATACTTTTAGTTACTACTTCTAAATATAAATTAAAAAAGCCAGATAATTAAATTAATAATTATCTGGCTTTGAATTTTTTTAGTAGTTTTGTGTGATAGTGAGATATAAGAATATCTCAAGAGATAGTATTAAGCGTTAAGCCCAACACCTTCTCTCCAGTCATCTTCACCAGATGTACTAGCAGTTTCATGTCTCCATGTAATTTTTCTGTATGCTAAAGATACGTGCTCTAATGGAGCAACTTGAGATGTACTAACATCTTCTTCGTTGTCTAATGATGAAGAGATATCTACAATTACAGCGTCTTCAAGAACGATTGTAAAGAAATGCTCAGGTTTACCAGCATAAGAGATTCTGTACCATTTTAATTCAACTTCTGTTAATGTTTCACCTTTTGTAAGTGCATTGTATAAAAGTGGAGAACATTTATCAAATAATTTAGAGAATACTAATGGAGCATGAACTCTTTGACCTGAAGGTTGACCTGATTGAGGATCTCTAGGAATTGAGATTTTGTGAGAAAATGATTTAATTAGTGCTTCATTTTCATGACCTTTTTGGTATGAGTTACCTACAGATTCTGGTGTAAATGTACCTTCAGTAATTAAACCTTGAGTACTACCTTTGATTGATATAAATATTGGATTATTCATTTTGTTTCCTTGTGTTTTAGATATGGAAATTTTACACGATTATATATTAAACTAAGCTTAAATTTATACCTATAAAGTGATGTAAATATAGTAAATAAATTACATATTTGTTACATAATTTACTCTAAATACCTGTATATAGTACTTATATGATATTTACATAATCTGTATTATTTGTAAAATTCTTTAAAAGTAAGAATTTTTTCTACTTTTTTGTATTTTAGTAGAAATAATTTTACTTTTAAGATAAATAATCACTATTATGATATAATACTATATGATAAAAACATTGAATTTGAGAGTAAAATATATTAGGCTTACATGTAAGATAGGCTCACAGCAAGATTTAGCAGATATATTGGATGTAAAATTAAGTAGAATAAAAAGTATTGAATCAGGTAAAGTAAAAAAACTTACCCCTAATGAACTAGATATCTTAGTAAAAAAGTATAAAATCAGTAGTCAATGGATATTGACAGGTAAAGGTACTATGAACTTAAAAGGTGATTGGGGTAGATATGATTTAGATAAAGCAAATATCAAAGAAGATGATAAAGAACAAATAGTAAATATTATCAATCTTCTTCAATTTGCACCAAATGAATTTAAAGATAATCTTTATGCTAGATTATTAAACTTTAAACGAGATGCTACTTTAGAGATATAACTCTTACTGATATATCGCTTGAGAGTATTTTATATTCTATATAGTTACCATTGATTTTTTAAATTATCTTTTATTTTAAAAACTCTTTTTTTATTTTGTTCTTTAGATTTATTTTTAAATTCCTCATAGCTAAGTTCTTCTAGTTCATCTGAAAAATCCATAAATACATCTATTTGACTTAATCTATTTAAAGCTCTTAGTATAATTATCAACTTTTGTGTACCTATTTCACCAGTTTGTTCTAGTCTTTGAATTGCTCTTATTGATAGTTCAGATTTTATTGCTAATTCTTCTTGTTGTAAATTTTGAGATATTCGTTCTTTTTTAATTCTATCACCTAGAAGTTTTAATATCTCTTTATTAGTTTTTAAAACTATATTAAAAGTACTATTTGGCATTATAATTCCCTTTTGTATATATTATTTATAATATCTGCAACAAACTCTTTAGCTGTACCATTTTTTAACAATTCATCTTCTAGAGTTTCTCTTATTTTTAGTATACTATCAATTATTATTTGATAGTTTTTTATTTCAAAATTATTTGCAATATCTTTAAAAGTACTAATATTAACATCATTTCCAACTTTTCCATTAAATGTTAATTGATGATCGGCTATAAATCTTCCTCCTTGTTTATATGCATATGTTATATCATATGCTGGAGATAATCTCCATATACCTTTTCTATTCATTGTAAATGAAGTATTTTTTTCATGATCATCATGATTTCTAAATAAAAAATTAAATATCATCCTTTTAAACATCTCTTCTTTATCCTTGTATGGTACATTTAACATTATTAATACCCTAAATATTTCTGTATAATCGACTGTTCTTGGTGTATGAAAATCGCTATGAATCATACCGTGTAAAGTATGAAGATGTAATATTTCTTTATTGTTATTATCAAATCTTTTTATAATATAATGTTTTTCTTTTGTAAGAGTATTAAACGGTATATTAATACCGATTTTTGATGCTAAGTTCATATACACATGTTCAGTTATTAGTATATTTGCATCACTTCCATATTCACTTGTATTAAATTTTATAATTGCATTAAAATACCCATCATCTAATTTAGTATTTCTTTTACCTATAAATATAGGTGAATTGATATCTTTAAAACCAATAAGTGCTTTTGTTTTTGCACCACCTGCTGGTGATGCAGATTTTAATAAGCTATATAAAATATCTGAGTTTGCATAATTGATATTTCTACTTATATTTTCATCTTTTTTAATTAATTCTTTTATATCAGTATATATTTCGTCTAATTCAATTTTAAATTCTTTTGCTTGTCTATCATTTTTATTAGGTTCATATGTAATAGCCCCAATTGTATTAGAGCCTAAAAATAATAGTCTATCTATAGTATTAGGTTGAAGATTACGGCTTGCAAAATATGTATTCATAACTCCTTCTCCATAATGATCGGGTAATGTATCATTAAATACACCTGCTAGCCCATTTAAGTCTTGCTTGTGTGTGTAATCATGTATTTTTATTGAGCTTGCTAATTGCAAAGGGGATATTTCAAATGGTATTTGTCCATCTATATAAGAAAATTTTAGTTTATTATTTATATAATATAATTCACCAATTTTTTTATTCCAAATTAAAACATCACATTTATTCATACTTTTCCTTTACTAACTATATATTGTTAGTATTGTAACATATTGTTAGTATAATGTCAATTGGTTGTTAGTAAAAGTAATTAAACTAAATATTTAATAAAATTAATATCTAAATTTCTATCTTCTTTATGTATACTTAACGCTGATTTGAACCAAGATCTTAATATTAATGGTATTGCATTATTTTTTGTTATTAAGTTTTTATTATCTAATAATTCTAGTGAACTTTCTTTAAATATCTGTTTTTTCGTATATATTTCATACATTACACACGCAAAAGAAAATATATCTGAATATTTACTTGGTTTCTCCCCATTCAAAACTTCTGGTGAACTGTATAATGGATTAAATGCTTTTACATTATCATACTGTAAATTAAACTTTTCATGTTTACTTTCATTTTGAGAAACTCCAAAATCAAATATTGTGTATTTATCATCTTCTTTCATAATATTATATGGATTTATATCAGCATGTATAATATTATTTTTATGTATATATTTTAATGTATTAAATAATTCATAAAACATTATATTTTTGCTTTTCTTATTCATTGCATATATAGACTCATTTATTAACTTTTCACCACTAATATATTCTAATACAATGTAAGGAATTTTTGTTTTTTTATCAACTGCAAAATCGTATATTTTTACAATATTTTCATGATTTAATTTTCTTAAAAATTTATATTCAGAATACACAAATGCATTGATATCTTTTTTTTTCCGTAAATTTTCATTTGGAATTTTTATAACAATATTTGATTCATCATTAAAATACTCATTGTAAATATCAATTGCTTTATATACAATACTTAAGCCACCTGAGTCTATCTCTTCTTGCAAAATATATCTATTATTTAAAACTATTACATCATCAATATTTAAATTATTTTTTTCTAATAATTTTTCTATCTCTTTTTTATTATTCATAATAATGACCAATTTGAATTGCTGTTAAATTATCATCTGCTTGTGTATTTAATACTTTTTCTTTTAATTGTTCTAATCCGTTTTTATTATTTTCATCTATTAATGATATTAAGATATCGCTTTCACTAACATTATCATATAAACCATCTGTACATATTAAAAATTTATCTTCATTTTCAACATCAAATTCAATCACATCCACAAAAATATCTTCAGCAGAAGATATTGCTGAAGTAAGTACTTTTCTTGTATCTCCTGATTCATCTATAATTGTTTTACAATGATCTTCATTTATTTGCTTTATTATATTATCTCTTAATAAATAACACCTCGTGTCACCCAAATATATACATACTGCTTTATTATTATTTATATGCAACAACGTGAAAGTAGTTCCTGCTAAATCATCACTAAACTGAAATTTTTCTAACATAATATTATGTATTTTATAAATTTGTTGTTTTATAACACTAATTGTTGTATCTAAATCTTCATATATTTCAAAATTTGAAAAAATATCTGTAACTAGTCTACTTGCAAAATTGCCTTTTTCATGACCACCCATTCCATCACAAACTAACCATAAATTTGATTCATTATTTATAAAATATGAATCTTCATTTATCTCTCTTATATGTCCAGGATGTGTAAAACATAAACTTGTATAACTCATCTATATCTCACTTCTTAAATAAAATCTTCCTAGAGAATCATACTGTGTAAATACAGAACCTATTTTACCTTTTAAATAGAATGCAGCATCATATTGTGGCTTTTTAAATTTTAATAAAATACCTCCATTTGAAGAAACAGAAGATTTAAAGTTATCCAATATTTCAAATAATGCCCATTCGTTATCTTTATACAATACTGCAACAGGTGAATTATTTAAATTGTATAAATTAAACTTAACCGTATTATCTAAACTTTGTGGTGGCCAAACTATTTTTTGAGATTTTATTGGACCATGTTCATAATAAATAGAATTATTATCATACTGTAATTCCATTGTTGCTAAGTTATTACCTAGTGTATGAGGTTTTATTGATGCTGTAAACCCTAAATGACCATTGTTTTTAAAGAATATCTTTCTTATTCTTTTTGCTCTTAATATTGATCTCATAAATGATTTATCTATATTCATAAGTACTCCATCAATATTTTTTAAACTATACGTTCTATTGTTAGAATTTATTTTTACAAAATATGATAAGTAATTTTTATAAAAACTATCCAATATACCATCTTCTTTGAAGAAATCTGTAAAATCATCCAAACTAATATACTCACCAGAAGCTTTTTTGTAAATTGGATATTTAAATTTTAGTCTTTCATTATAGTAAGACAGTACTTCTTTTTTATATACTGAATTAATGTATAGTTTTGAATAATTAACTAAATATCTCCAGTTTAGAACAAGAGTACTTCTATATAGTCTTTTTATGTGTCTTGGTAATATTGTCAATGGTACAACCATTCTTTCACCCTCACCAGAAATTCTACTTGTAACAATTTTAAATGCATCTAATTGAGGAGTAACTGCTCCATAAATTGATGTCATTATTTGGAATGCTTTATCCAAACTAGCATTTGCATTGTCCAATACTACAGTTGTGCTTAAATCTTTTTTCAGTAATTTATTATATGGTTTAAAGAAAGCTCTTAGGTTAATAATTCCTCTATTGCTAAATTGACTTTGTTTTCTTAAACTATTACTTGTATTTCTTGTAATTTGATTAGAACCCATTGTGGCATTTATTACAGCACCACCTAAGCTATCGTTGGCTTTCATTTTAAGTATTTCAGCTTTTGTATATATTTGAGTATTTTCTTTTAGTGCAATTAGTATTGAAATAATCGGTGAATCAGCTGAACTAAATACAGATAATTGATTATTTAAAGCAACTATAGTATTACTAGTTCGAATATTTATATTACCTAGGGCATTTAACCAATATTTTTTATAGTCTGAGAAATAATAACTTAAAATTTTAGAATAGAATTTATCAATTTCTGCATCATTTAAATCCATTGGTTTTCCAATAATCCAGTTGTTTTTTAATACTTCTGATGTTAGTTTTCTACCATTTTCTAAGAATATATCAGCTCCAAGTTTTGTATAAAACCCAGGTATAACACTTGTTGTTCCTTTGAACATTGTTACATTTGTACCAAGTACTTGTGAAAAACTAAAATCTTTTACATTTGTATTTTTAAATTTCTTTTTTAATCCATTATATACAAGTACTTCTGAACCTTCTTTTACCAATCTATTTCTAGCAACTCTTAAAATACTTTTTTGAGATAAATCAACTTTAAATCCCATATTTAATAGATTTGCCCAATGATAATTCAAATCATTTTGTAAATCTGGATTATTTTGATATCTAATATTCCAATATTTAGCCATATATTCTTTTAGATAATCTGCTTCTCTTTCATCAAGGTTTTCTAACATAACATAAGCTTTTGTATTATTCCATGTTTTATTAAAATTATTTAAATCTTTTTTTAATTTATATTCCATTTGTTTCATTATTTTAGGTAATAATAGTGCATTTAAATCATTTAAATATGTTCTATTTAAATCTTCTTTTCTTTTTTCTATTTTATAAAATAATAATTTATTTATATCATCACTTAAGTTTTTATTTTGATATTGAATAATTCTATCAATATCATTTAGAGTATTTGTTATTTTTATAATATTATTTTTATCTCTAATATTATCTCTAACTTCTTGGTATTGTTCATAACCAATTCCCATTTTAGATAATACTAAATTATGTATAATAAAATCTTTTGCCATAAATAAACTAATAATTGTAACTGAGGCAATAGCTAATACATACGCTATTATTTGTGTTCTTTTTGATTTCTTTTTATAATTCTCATCCATTACTACTATTTGTGATTCTGGAAAAATTATATCATTTAATAATTTTTTGATAAACATACCTTTAGATATACGAGGTGCATCTAACATAGTAGATTTATCTTCTAATTCATAATGATTTGTTTGACTAGGAACGCTTGTAAAGTATATTCCTCTTAGCATTAATGGTTTTCTATATCTAGTCTGAGAGAAACACATATCTACAAATAAATTTGTTTTTTCAAATATATTAGAAAAATTTTCACAAAATAAAAATATTTTAGCTTTATTTGTTTCTTCCCATTCATACTGCATCTTTTCTAATACTGAAGAATTTAATCTTTTTAATAGTGCTTCTAACTCTGGTTTTATTACATCTGAGTCAATATTTTTTGATTTATCATCAAATGTAACTCCCAATATTTCATCTTTTTCATCTTCATTTAATGAAGCAAAATATTCATTGAATCCATCAATTTTATCAGATTTTGTAATTATTAAATAAATTGGTACTGATGACATAAATGCTTTTGATAGTTCATCAAATCTATCTCTTAAGTTTTTTGCATATTGCTCTAACTCTTTTTCATTTTTATCAATAAGCGTATCTACACTAACAGTAAGAATAATACCACTAATTGGTCTTCTCCATCTTTTTTTTGTAAATAATCTTAAAAATTCTTTCCATATAATTGGATCTTCTGGATTTGTATTTTGTTTTACATACATACTTGGCATATCTATAAAAATAGACTTTTCTGAATAATACCAATCAAATGAATCACTTGCTTGTTCTTCAACAATCTCTTTATTATCATAGTTTACATTTAATGGAAATTCTAATCCTGAAGAGTTTAAAAGCGTTGTCTTGCCTTCTTGAGTTTCACCAACAACTAAATACCAAGGAAGCTCATAATGTGCATCTCTTTTATATTTATACAATGAAGATTTTTTTATAAGTTTTATCGCTTCATTAAATTTTTTTCTAATCTCTTTTATTTTTGTTTTTATTACTTTTTTATATTCAACTTTAATTGCATATTGTTCTTGTTTTTTAATTATTGCCTCTTGTGTTTCTTCTTCTTTAAAAACAATAAGTAATAAAATAATTAATAGTGGTGAAAAGAATAATGATAACCCTACTAATAATCTAAAGCTTAATTCTTTAAACGCATCAAAAAAATATGGGCTTATAAATATAATAAATAGCATTGAAATAAATGCTATTAATAAAGCCCAAAATGTTAGCGTTTTATATATTGGTTTTTTCATTTCTGTTTTCTTTCATATAATTTTAGATTTTGATATGTAGTATCTTCATTTAATATATACTCAAATTCACTATTTGATGAATTTAAACTATAAGATAAACTAAAATAAACAATAAATAACATTATAAATATTACTGTAAATAATAATGGATAAGAGACTTTTTTAAATAATGAAAATTTATCTTTTATTGGTTCTTGCTTAATGTAAAAGTTTACAGGTTCTTTACCTTGTACAATTTTTATTTGTTGGAATAAACTATCTTTTAGAAGATTTAATTCTAAATCTCCTCTATTTATAACTCTATATTTACCTTTAAATCCTAATGTAATACAAATATACATAAGTTCTAAAATATGTATATACTTTGCAGGTGCTTTTAAAAATTTATCCAACATATTAAAAAAATTATCACCACCATATGTTTCATTAAAATATGTACTTAACATACTATTATTTGTCCATGTATTATTATTTCTTAAACTTGTAGTATTTATAATTTCATCAATAAATGTACATAATATATATTTTGTAGTTAACTGCTCTTTTTCATCTATTCTTAGTTTGTCTAACTCTTCTTCATATTTATCAATTTTTTCAATTAATACTTCTTTTATTTCATAAATATCATTTTGGTCTTGTTCTTTATTTAGTTCAAGTACAAATTTCATTATTGATGATGAACAACTAATAAAGGGATTCATACTAATATCGTATGAATTTTTATTTTTTACCCTACTTCTTTTAAATGTACTTTTTTGTTTTGTTAAATTATTAGAATTATAATGATCCTGTTCATTATCAAAACTTGTCAATGAATCATTATATTTTTTTGTTACTAATATGGTTTTATTAGCCATTGAACTTCCTTATATATTTTTAATTGCCCATATAGCATAGCTAATATCTTCTATTTCAGTGGCTAAATGAAATGCAAAACCAGATGATTTTAATAATTCATCTTGTTCTTTTGATTGCAATTCAATTGAATAATACAAGTGATTTAATTTATGTGGTATCTCTTTAGGTGCACTTGTTAAAAGTTTTAATTTATATCCAGAAAGATGGAAGTTAACAAGATTTTTAATATTTTCAATAGTACCAACTTTTAATCCTCTTTGAACAATATCTTTTAATTCACTAGCTTGTACACCTGCTTTTACAGAGAAAACAAATTTCGAACTATTTATAGTTTCTTTATCTCTTAAAGGTGTAATATATATTCCATATTTTTTCTTCTCTATTGGTAGAGAAACACTATTTTGTTCTAATACCATTTCTAGCATACTTTTTAACTCATCTATAACAATCTTGAAACTTTCCCATTGTTCTAAATGATTATAATTAAATTGTTTTAATAATCTTTTTTCTTTTTTCATATATACTGACAATTCAGAAGCAAGTGTACTTAAATTTAAAAATAATTCATCTGGATGCATTTGATCTTGAGTGATTAAAAAATGAAATTTACTTTGATAAGAATTTAATACTTGAAGCATTAAATAATCACCTAATTCACTATTTTGAACTGATGTATCACTTAATTTATTTGCCAATTTTTCAGCTCTATATGTAAGCATAGTTAATATTTCTTTTATATTAGAAATTAATTTATTTGATGAATTTAAATGTAAAAATGTTGGAATAAAATTTTCATCTAATGAAACATTTGAACTTGCACTTACATCGGCAATTTTTGCAATTGCTATTTTTACATAAGCGTTTTCAAGTTCATCTTCAAATACAAGTTTAAAATTATACTGTGCTGTAACAATATCACCTAAGCTATTTTCACCAGAATTTGTATTTGGAATATCTTTTTTATATGTAGCTTTATATCTTGTAAATAAATCTTTTTGTTCATCAAAATGAACATCATCACTTCCATTTATGTAAGAAGGTAATACTAAATATATATATTTATTAGTATCTTTTACAGAAATATTTAAAATCAAACTTTTTAATGTAGATGCATCAATATTAAAAAGTGTCCCATCTGGCATAATTCCTGACATATTCTCAACAACAAATTGACCTGTATTTAATAAGCTTTTATCAATTTTTAAATCATACAGTCCCCAAGCATTCGCTCTTGAGTTAATTGTTCTTGTTCTAAATTCATAATTTACATATCTATCATTTTGTTGAAAATGCTGGGGTCTTATAAAAAGACCCTCTTTCCATACTATTTTATTTTGCATTATTTTACTCTTTTTATATCATATTTATCAATTATTATTTCATGATAGTTGTAAATATCTTTTTCAAGATTAATTACATATTTCCATGCAAGCTCATCTTTTATATCTCTAAACTTTCCAACAACTCCCAAAAATTTTGCTTTTTTATCAAATGCGATTTTATATGTATGTTGTTGCTCAGGTGTTATTATATATTTAGTTTGCGATATTAAATCTGAACTTAAATTTTTACCATGATTTGCTAAAAGTGTCCAATAGTCAAATTTCATAAATTTTTCTGCTGATTCTAATTCATAAAAATGAACCATTAATGGAGATGGTACACTATTTTCATTTGGATTTAATTCACTTGTTGATTTCATTATTAGTTTTAAATGTGTAGGTTTTGATGAACATGCACTAATACTTAAAATTATAAATACAAGTATAATTAACTTAAAATATTTTTTCATTTTTAATCCTCTATTTTTGTAATATTAACTTCATTACTATTTTGTCTATATTCTTTTATAAAGTCTTTTTCAATTAAATCTATTCCAAATTCTTCACTCTCATCTAATTTTGAAAATAACTTTTTATATGCTGTCCACATTTGAATAGTTTTTGGAACATATGGTATAACTTTTCCTGTTTTTTCAAAATTATATTCTAAATTTTTAGGAGAAAATTTACTAGTTGAGATATTAATTAAGTTTTTTGTTGTTTTATGTAAAGCTATATTATGAATATCAAGTTCATTATATGATTTACTAACAGCTTCTGATATTTTAATTTTTGTCTTATCTTTTACATTTGCAGAAATTAAATTTAATGAAAATTCACCTAGTTTTATTGGATTGATTTCATTTTCTTTTTTTGCATTTTTATTATATCGATTACTTTTTAATATATCGATTTTTATATCATCTTTTATTCTTAATGATTTATTTAAACCTTCTAATGAATTTATAACAATATCAGAAATTTCAGTTAATAGTATATCTCTTTCATATTGAGTCAATGATGATATTGTAATACCTAATTTTTTTTCTAATACTAATAAGCTACTTAATGCTTCCATTTCATTTAAGTTACTTATTGTTTTAGTAATTGGTTCTACGATTATCTCTTCTTCAATAATTTCTTCTTTTTCAATTACTATTTCTTCTTCGGGTTCTTTAAAACTTGGTATTACAATATGTTCATTTAATACATCTGATGATTCTACAATTTCTTCTTCAAATTTTTCATATTCTTGAAATATCTCATCATCATTTTCGTTATCATCATCTTCTAATGAAAAGTCATCTGGTATTATATTTCTATTTAATTGTTGTGGTTTTCTTCTTTTATTTTGAATTAAATCACTATCTTTAAATTCATTATTAAAAAATCTTGCTTGTAATTCATATTCACCAATTATAAATACCATCTCTTCTTCAATTTTAATTAAAATATTCTCTTGAAGCTTCTCATGAGGTGTCTTTAAATATGTTCCATTTGTACTAATATCTTTTGCAAAAAAACTATCCTCTTTAAAAATAATCTCTAGGTGTTTATTCGATATATAAGAGCTATCATCTTCTAAAATAAAGTCTGCTGCTTCTGATCTACCAATTATCCCTCCATTATAATCAAATTTATGATTATTTTTTGTATTAAAATTTGTATTGTTTTTAACAATATCAAGTATTAACTCCATTAATTCTCCCCTCTTGTTGATTCTATTAGTGGTTTTGTTTGATATAAAGGTTTATATATTTCATTGAAACTTGTACATCCTTCAAATGTACTCATGATTAAAATCATACTTATTATAATTGATATTTTTTTCATATTTTCTCTTATTTATGTGAAATTGATATTTCGTTTGATTCATCAATTGTTAAATCAATAATATTTATTATTTTTTCTTCAACTGTACAATTTAAAATATATTTTGATAACTTGGGCATTATATTTGTATTAATAATTAAATCAATATTTCTAGCACCTGTATCTACTGTGTTTGTTAATGCTGTAATATAATCAATAAGCTTTTCATTTATTTGTAATTTTATATCTTTTTTTAATAATTGTTTTTGTATTGTTTTTAATTTTAATTTTGCGATATCATTTAATGCTGACTTTTTAAGATTAAAGAAAGGTACTACATTCATTCTTCCTAAAAGTGCTGGTTGTAAATATGATGATAATATTGGCATAATATTTTTTGAAACTTCTTCAATTCCTATATCTTCATTTTCTGTACACATTTGTGTAATTTCTTTTGTTGCTAAATTAGATGTCATAATGATAATAGTATTTTTAAAGTCTATTAATCGCCCTTCTCCATCATTTGCAACACCTTTATCAAAGATATTGTAGAATAAATTTAAAATATCAGGATGTGCTTTTTCAATCTCATCTAATAAAATCACACTATAAGGTTTTATTCTAACAGGATCTGTTAGTTGTCCACCATCTCCATATCCAACATATCCAGGAGGTGACCCAATTAATCTTGATACTGTATGTTTTTCTTGAAATTCTGTCATATTTATTGTTGTTATGAATCTTTCTCCACCATACATTAAGTCTGAAATAGCTCTTGCTGTTTCTGTTTTACCTACACCACTTGGACCTGCTAATAAAAATACTCCTGCTGGTGATTCTTCATTTTTAAGTCCAGCTATTGAAATTTGTAAGAATGTATTGATATAAGATATTGCTTCATCTTGTCCAATAATTCTTTCTTTCATATTTTTTTCAAGTTCCATTACACTTTTTACTTGTTCTTGAACCATATTACCTAAAGGTATTCCTGTCCATGATGATATAACTTCAGCAACTTGTTCTTTTGTTACATTATTATGTACATAAGCACCCTCTTTTTGTATATCTTTTAATAACAAATTTAAATTTTGAAGTTCTTCTTTATCTTCACTTTGCTCAATATTTTCTAATACATTTACTTGTTCTTCAAAATTTTGAATTATTTGTTCTTTTTTGATATTCAATTCTTCAACATCATTTTTAAGTTCTATTATTTTTGATTCATAATCCATAACACCTGAATCATCATCTCTTTTTAGATGAGTTATTTCTCTTTGAATTTCAATAATATCATTTTTTATTTTTTGTAATGCGTATGGTTTATTAGTTTTTGAGATTTTAACATTTGCACATGCTGTATCTAATACATCAATTGCTTTATCAGGTAGTTGTCTTCCTGTGATATATCTTGCACTTAATATTGCAGCTGCTTGAATTGCTTCATCTTCAATATATACATTATGTACTTCTTCATATTTAGCTGCTAACCCTCTTAAGATTGTAATCGCAGATTCTACTGTCGGTTCTAATAAATTTATTTTTTGAAATCTTCTTGATAATGCTGGGTCTTTCTCAAAATATTTTCTATATTCTAACCAAGTAGTTGCTGCAATTGTTCGTAATTCACCTCTTGCTAATGCTGGTTTAAGTAAATTTGCCGCATCACTTCCACCTTCATTGCCACCTGCACCTATTAATGTGTGTGCTTCATCTATAAATAATATAATAAATTTTGTACTTGCTTGTATCTCTTTTATTACTGCTTGCAATCTTCTTTCAAATTCACCTTTAACACTTGCACCTGCTTGTAATGCTCCCATATCAAGTGATAATATTTGAGCTTCATATAATTGTATAGGTACATCTTTATTTATAATTTTTAATGCTAATCCTTCTACAACTGCAGTTTTACCTACACCTGCTTCTCCAACCATAATAGGATTGTTTTTTCTTCTTCTTAAAACAATATCAATTGCTTGTTTAATTTCATCATCTCTACATAAAACAGGATCTATTTTACCCTCTTTTGCTAAGGCAGTTAAATCAGAAGTATATTTTTCTAATTCACTTCCTTGTAATTTATTCTTTTTAATTTTTGAAGATTGATCAATTTGATCATGTGCATCGTCATTTAATCCAATAATTAAATCTTTTGCTTCTTCAAATTTAATATTACTAAGATTTTTAAAGTACGCTGTATTAGAATATTTGATACTATTATCAAATAATGCTAATATTAACGATGACTCACTTATATCACTATTTGATAATTTCATCATTGATACTAAATATGATTCCTCTAGCCAAGTAATTAAAGTAGTTGAAAAAATTGGGTTTGTACTTTCACTTGTTGTAATTTTTGTACTTGATTGAATGCTGTTATATATATCTTGAGCATCAATATTGTATTGTTCTAAAATTTTATTAAAAAGACTATTGTCATTTTCTAACATTGAAAATAAAATATCTTCTATTAATATTTCATTCCCACCTCTTTGCACACATCTTTGTGCAGCAAGTTCTACATATGATTTTGTATTTTCATCTAATAAGTTTATTAATTCTTTTAATTCTATATTCATTCTAATTTCCTTAAATTGCTACTTATTTTATCATTTTTGTCATTATTATATGATTAGACTTCCATTAATACACACTTAAATTTCTCAACTCTTCTATTTATTCTCACTCTTAAAGAGTCTCCTATTGTAATGTAGTAAAAGTATTATAATATAGGTCTTTTTAGTAGTATTTTATGACAAATTTCCTAATACGTGACAAATTTCCCTTAAGTCTATTATGTAAGTAGTTCAAAAGTTATTTGAAGTACTTACCCTGACAAATTTCCAAGATTAAATGACAAATTTCCTTAATCATGACAAATTTCCCATATAAATTGATGGTAGTTAAGACTTTTATATACTATTACATACTTCAATAGTCTTCAATGTACTTATCAAGTATGTTAAAGATGTATTTAAAGAATAAGCTATTTTATTAGTATCGAAATACGTAATATTATAATTATTATGTCATAGTTTTATAAAATGATAGAAGTATTATACATAAATATGACTAAATTATGATATAATTTCGTATAACGACTAATAAATATGAATTGTCATATTTCAAAATATAAAGGATAAAAATGGATAATAATTATATTATAAATATTGAAAAAGCAATTTTAAGTACAATATTTTATGATCCAATAACAATAGATGAAATTCAAGAAGTTTTATCTGTAAATGATTTTTATATACCTATACATAAAATTATTTATGAAACAATGATTCAACTAAATAAAGATGATTTACCAATTGAAGAAGAATTTATTAAGACAAGAATAAGTAATAATAATCAATTAGATGTAGCACTTGTTGAAATTATTGCTACTAATGCAGTTGTCAAATTTATTGCATATGCTATTGAATTAAAAGAAGAATCAAAAAAACGACAAATAAATGAATTGTTAATACAAACAAAAAAATTATTAAATGAAAAAAATAGCTCTTCTGAAGATTTATTATCTAATATAAATAAAGAAATACAAAATATTGAAAATAATGTTAATACTAAAGAACAAACTTCAAAGGATATATTAGCTGAATTACTAAAAGATATGAATAATTCAGCATTAAATATTGATAAGATAGGACAAAAATCTGGATTAACAGCACTAGATAATATTATAGGTTCATTTGAAGATGGTGATTTAATTGTAATTGCTGCAAGACCTTCGATGGGGAAGACAAGTATTATTTCTGCAATAACTAATCAATCCCTTGGCGAAAATAAAGCAGTTTTGATAGAATCTTTAGAAATGCCAGCCAAAAAAATTATGGCTAGATTAATTTCTGCAAGATCTGGAGAAAATTTAAGTGATATAAAAAAAGGACTAATTAAAAATAAAGAAAAATTTGAAGAAGCATCTAATTTTTTCGCATGCGAAAATTTGATTATCAATGATAATACCTTCCCCACTCTAATACAATTAATTAGTAGAATAAAAAGAGCATTAAGAAAGAATAAAAATATAAAGAATATATTTATTGATCATACAGGTAAAATACAATTAGATGGCAAAACAAGAGAAGATATTGAAATAGGTCATATTACAAATAACTTAAAAAAAATTGCAAGGGATTATAATATAAGAGTATTTTTATTACAACAATTAAATAGATCAGTAGAAAGTAGAGAAAATAAAAGACCTATGCTTAGTGATTTAAAAAATTCAGGTAATATTGAAGAAGATGCTGATGTAGTATTAGGATTATATAGACATTCATATTACGCAGCAAAAGAAAAATCTATGTTTGAAAATAAAATTGAAAATTCAGAAATCATAATATTAAAAAATAGGGATGGCGAAACAAGAACAGCAAAAGTATCATTTGAAGGAAGATGTGCAAGATTTATAGATAGAGAAGAATCCAATATTCCTGTTATTATAGAGTTTGGACAATAATATGAATGAATTAGATATATTAAATAACCAAAAGAAGTTGCCTCACTTTGATCAATATTTTAAACATAATGATTATATTCAAAATTTTGAGTTAGCAGCTGCAATGGATATAACACAACATAGAGTTTTTGATACACTTATGAGTTGTGTTCAAACATTAAAGTATCATAAACATGACTATTTATTTGAAAATCAAACAGGTGGTAAAACAATTAAATTGAATTTAGATTTCTTTTTACAAAGATATTTAAAATCACATAAAATAAAAAGTATAAAAAAATCTGAATTAAGAATGGCAGTTAAATCATTGGCAGAAATTGTAGTTGTAAAAGATACAAGCGAAGGAATAAGGGCAAGACCTGTGTTTCAAGATGTTTTTGCAAACACTAAATACAATAGATTGGAAATTGAAATATCTAAGTATTTTTCTTATGATTCTTTAGCTCCAGGGAAAGATACAAAAAGCCCAGGGTATACAAAACTATTAAGTAGTAATCAAGCAGCACTAAAATCAGTATATGCAAGAATATTTTATCAATATTTTTTATCAAAACTTGCATTTCAAAATAATATAGAAATAGAAATAGAAATACCAAAATTACATAAAATATTAGGTCTAGTAAATGAAGAAGGTAAATTTTTAAAAGGCAAAAAAGGTTATGCAGAAACATCTCAATTTAAAAGAAGATGTATAAAAGAATCAAAAGAATTAATTAATAACAATACTGAATTAGAATTAGAAATTATTGATATAAAAGAAGGTAGAAAATTAGTAGCATTTTTATTTAAAGTAAAATTTAAAAATAAAGAAAAAACTATTAATTCTCCTGATAATCAACTAGATGGACTAAAACCTAAAAAAGAAGATTTTAAAACAAAAGATGATTTTATAAAATACATGAAAATTTATTATAAAAATAGTAAAATAACAAATGGAGTTCCAGACTGCCCTATTTCAGATTTTGTTGTTCTTGATAAAAATGGAATGTTGTGTTTAGAAAATGAAAATAAAGGTATATATAGATATTCTCAAAACAATAAAATAGATTATGATTTTTCACAAAAAATATGGTTATGGTTATATGAAAATATTGATAGAATTGGTAGATTTATACAAGTTAATAAACTAGATGTGTTAAACGATAAGTTTAAAAATATAAATGTGGAAATTGAAAATAAAGTTTTCGCATGCGAAAATATTGAAAAAGATGAAGAGTATTGGATTATTTCTGTTAAAAATAATGATGGTATTGCAAAGTTAAAAATATCTACACAAAATGATGTAGAAGAATATATAAATAGTATAAAGGTTTAAAATGACAAGAAAAGAGATTAATGAGATATTAAATATTCCATTATCAAATTTATCAGATTGGAGTAAGAAAGAGGATGACACTTGGAGAAAGCAGGTATATCTTCTTCTTAAAAATATTACAAAAGATGACGCAATAAAGTATGTGCAAATGGGTGATATTGAAAATATGTCATTAGAAGAGATGGATGCAAAAATACATCTATATATGGAAGTAGAGGATACAAAATGATAATTGATATATCACATCAAAAAGGTGGAGTAGGTAAGTCTACAATCGCATTTAACTTGGCACTGGCGTTATGTAACACACATAAAGTAGAAGTTATAGACTTAGATGTGCAAAACACTGTTACACATACTAATAAGATAAGAAAAGAAAATGGATTAAAGAAATTAAAAATTAAATACATTAATACGGATAAAGAATTCGAAGAGTATGTTTCATATGATAGTGATGATAAAATCACTATCATAGATAGTGGAGGATTTGATAGTTCACTAAATAGATTAGCAATATTTTATAGCGATATGGTAATAACACCAGTAAGTGATAGATTTAATGAGATTTCAGGGCTTATGAAATATATAGAAATATTACAAGAACTTAATGAAATTACAGGTGAAGATATAAAAGTAAATGTATTATTAAATAATATAAATCCAAAAGTAAAAAACTTTGAAGGATTAAAATCATTTATTATGAAAAATAGAGAGTTTAAATTATTAGATTCAATATTAAGACAAAGAGCTGATTATGATAAATCTGCATGGAAAGGTATGTCTGTAAAAGAATATAATAAACTAGGTAAAGCAAATTTAGAATTTGTAGCATTAGTAAAAGAAATTAAGAAGAGGGTAGGGATTAAAAATGGCAAGAAAAAGTAGATTTGATAATATTGATGCAATAATGAATTCAGCTGCAATGACTGAATCTGAAAAAGAATTTTCGCATGCGAAAATAAATAATATGGAGATAAAAGATATAAAGTTAGAGAATATAACAGAAAATCCTTATCAACCTAGATTACAAATTAAAAATGAAGAAATAATAGAATTAGCAAATTCTATTAAAGAAAATGGCTTATTACAACCAATAGTTTTAAATAAAATTTCAAAAAATAAATATGAGGTAATAGCTGGACACAGAAGGCTTATAGCACATAAATTACTAAAAGAAAAGACTATTAAAGGTATAATTTCATTAGAATTATCAAGAGATGATGAATCATATAAAAGTAAGATGGCAGTACATGCATTGATTGAAAATATTCAAAGAGAGAACTTAGATATGCTCGAAACAGCAATATCTTTTCAAAACTTGCTGAATGAAAGAATATTTAAATCTAAAAATGATTTAGCAATTTCAATTGGAAAAAACAACACTTATGTATCAAAAGTCTTAAGTATTCTAAGATTGAACTCTAAAATAATAAAAGATTTAGAAGAAAATAAAACAATAAAAGATTTAGAAGTATTATATGAATTGCAAAAAATTAAAGATGATGGTATTCAAGTTAAATTATACAATGAACTTAAAAAAGGTAAATTTACAAGACAAGAATTAAGACAATATAATAAAGCACAAAAAGATTCTAAAAAAGAAAATAAAACTGAAATAAAGAAAAAACCTTATGAATTAAAAATTACAAATACTAAAATGAGTTTAAATTCAACATTATCAGATTTAAATAAAGAAGATATTATAAGTATGGAAAAAGAGATTAATCAAATATTAGAAAAATATTATAAATTTTCTTGAGCTATTAAAATATACTCATCACTAACAGATTCCCCAACCCAAGAGTTAACACCTAAATAACTAGGTGTTAACTCTGACAAACTTGCATCTTGTTTATTATGTTTTTTAATTTCAAAATAAACATCATATTCAAGAGGTTCATTTAAGACAAATGAAATTAATTCACTTAGTTCCTTCATTTTTCCACCATTAACACTATAATCTTTTAAATCATTAACAGAAGCATTTTTCATTATAATCTTAAATTTACTACTTTTACTAACAATTGATTCACCGCTTAAGAAATTTTTACCTAAACTTATATTAGAAGAACCTAGTGATGCCTGTTGTATTTTTGGAATTTTATATGTAGATGAAATACATTGTTCAATTTTTATCTCATCATGAGATAAATAATGGCTTAATATGATTTGTAAAGTATTAGCAGACATATTTTGCATACTTAATAATCCAATAAATGGAATAAGCTTTTGTAAGTTAAGTGAATCATTCTTTTTATTACTATATGAATAAAGTCCTAAAAAGGATAATACATATTTTGAAAACTTATCACTTAAGTCTCTTTTATATTGAGTATAGTATCTATTTCTTTCCCAAACAGGATATACAAATTTTTCAATATTATGATTGAATATATTTAAAAAATCATATAATATTCTACTTTCATCCATACTATTAAGTACCATTTCACAGTAGCTAGAAGGCATTGGTGAAGATGACCCAAAAATACTTAAAAAATTTATAGTTATTTCAACATAAACATCATTGAATTTATCAGTTTTAAATATAATATCATTTATTTCACTTTTTTGAAATGATAAACTAGGATTTCCAGTAAAAAAAATTCTTTTATATGACTTAGCATGACTTTCAAATGGATATTTTTTTTGTAAATAAGCCATTATAATATGTATTGCTTTTGGTAAATTATATTTTTTGACACTACCTTCAAAATGAAGGTTTATTTTTTCTATATTGAGGTTTTCACTCAAGATAGTACCTCTGTACCCATTCTATAATCCCATGAGAAAATATCTTCATTTATAATATCAACTGTTAATCTATGAAATGAGTTAATATTTCCATATAAAGAGAAAAACTCATTTATTATTGAGCAGAATAAATAAGCTTCACCAATACATGCAAATTTTAAAGGATCAATTCTAAGATGAATATGCATACCTTTAATTGGCATACCATGATAAATATAATCTTCTTTAGTTGATTCTATTGATAAAAGACCTTCTAACATAACAGTAGTTTTTTCTTTTTGTTTTGAATCAAATGCTCCAAAGAAGTCATATGTAGCTAAAATAGTTTTTAAAGTTTTCAAATCATTTAATGATAAATAGTTTAATGACATATTTGATATAACTCTCCATAAAAAATCGCCAGATATTGGAGGAGGGTAACTTACACTTGGAATAGTAATATTTCTAAATAGTAAATTTGTAGCATTAGAGATACATATATCACCTAAAAGTAATTTAGAAGGTGTATTTTTATTAGTAGCTAATAAATTTACAGAAATAATAGAATCTCCAGATAGTAGTTCATTATCATATGTGTAAGACTGCGAAAATCTTAAATATGTATTAGTCTTTTGTTCATCAGTTGATAATTTAACTCTAGGAGAATAGTACTCTTGAGAAGCATCATTATGTTCAAATGACTCAAAGGGTAAAATATCTTGATAAGTGTTACTACCACTTAACCAACCTCTAACACTTAATATTGAAAAAACTTCTGTATGATTGTGATTTTCACTACTTGCTAATACCAAAAATTCTTCTTGCTCTTGTTTTTTACGAATAGGAACAGAATCAGTTTCAAATAAATTTAAAATAGGTGTACAATATAAAGAAAAATTCTCTTTTGTGGGTATTGTATTATGATATAAAGACTTTTTAAATTTAATTCTAATTGTAAAACTATCAGAATTATCAAGAATATCACTTGAAATATTATTGATAGAGCTTAAATTGGCAATATTTACAAATAAAAATTTTTCTTTAAAACAAAAAAACTCTTGTAAAAGAATATATCCATCAAATACATTTTTTGCTTTTGGTAATATTGTTTCATTATTATCAAAACCTACAGGAGTTATTGAATCTTTTGGTATATCTATTGATGATAATACATTATTACTTGAATCTTTAATTAATAATTCTATATTTAAAATATATTTTGTTAAAAAAAGATACAAATCCATTGCAACAAATTTTGAACCACTTAGATGTACTTTTAAGTTATCAAAAGTTAGTTCACTAAGTGTACCTTTTGAAGTCATTTTAAAATCAAGTTCCAGAATACTATTTAATGATGATTTATAATATTCAATATTATAAATATCAATAGGCATTATAGTAGTATCATATGATGTATGAAATCGACAAGGTGAAATATCACCTTGTACCTTATTTAATACTTCAAATCCTTTTTTTATAGTACTATTATCATTAGAATCACAAATTGAATCAAATTGAATTATACTATATGAAGGAATAGGGCGTACATAGTGTGGCCATAGTAATTGAACTAAACTATGAGCAACTTCTGGTAACTCTTGATTTAATTGTTGATTTAATCTACCTGTTAAAAATGAAAAACCTTCTAAAAGCCTTTCCACATCAGGATCTTGTCCTTCTTTTGATAGATAAGTTGATAATCCAGGGTTTTTTCTTGAAAATTCTGCACCTTCTGTTCTAAGTGCTATTAATTCTTCTTTATAGTAATCGTTAAATGCCATTTTGATATATTTTTACTTTTCCATTTTTTAATAAATTTGCTTTTAAATTTATTCTTTGATTTTGTTTATTAACTATGATAATACCTTCTATAAAGATATTCATTTCATTATATGTTAAACTCTCTTTTAATATTGAAACTTTTACTTGAAATAACCTTGGTTCATATTTACTAATACTATTAGTAGCTACAAATTCTATTTTCTCAATTAAATCTTTCATACTTAAAGTGGCGTCATTTAAATCAGGAAGCCCATAATCATCTACTGTTTGCGCACTTCCTGTATTTGTTGATAAAATTCGTGTAATATTATTGGCAACAGAAGCATAAATTGCTTCTTGTTCATTTTTACATGAAGAAAAGTTATATTCTTCAGATAAACGTTCAAATAAACTGCCGTTATACATTCTTAGTCTTTATCAAGTTTTCCAACTAATGATAATTCAAAACTAGCACCCATATATTTAAAGTGAGGTCTTAATGCAACTCTTACTTTATACCAACCTGGCTCTCCATCAACATCATCAACATTAATTGCGATTTCTTTAAATGGTCTTTGACTTCTAATCTCAGCACTTGGATTTTCTTGATTTGCAACATATTGTTTTGCCCAAGTATTAAGTTCTCTTTCTAAATCTGATCTTTCTTTCCAAGAACCAATATGTTCTCTTTGAAGAACTTTAATATAGTGAGACATTCTTGTAATTGCAAATAAGTAAGGTAATTGTGTACCTAATTTATAGTTAAGTGCAGCTGCATTACCTTCTGGTGTATTTGGGTATATTTTAGGAATTTGAGCAGATTGTGCAGCAAAGAATGCAGCATTATTACTACCTTTTCTCATTACTAATGGAATAAATCCTTGTTCAGAAAGTTCAAATTCTCTTCTATCTGAAACTAAAATTTCAGTAGGGATTTTCATCTCAATATCACCCATACTTTCAAATGTATGTACAGGTAAATCTCTAACTTCACCACCTGAATTAGGTCCAATAATATTTGTACACCATCTATAGTTAGCAAAACTATCAGTTAATTTACTAGCCATTGCATATACAGTATTTCCCCATAAGTAATCTTCATGTGAAGAAGATACATCTTCATTATAAACAAAGTTTGCTATAGGATTATCTTCTGGATGATAAGGAGCTCTTAAAAGGAATCTTGGAAGTGTAAGACCAACATATCTTGAATCTTCATTTTGTCTAAATCCTCTCCAAGCTGCAAATTGAGGTGAACTCATTACATCTTCTAAATCTTTAAGATCTGGTAAACCTTCAAATGTATCTAGTCCAAAGAATTTTGGTCCAGCTGAACTAATAAAAGGTGCATGTGACATTGCTGAAATTGAAGCAACTTTAGTTAAAAATTTCATATCAACATTAGATGGAGATAATTGATAATCAGCAATTATTGAACCAACTGGCTCACCACCATGTTGACCATAGTTACCTGTATAAATATGTTTGTATAAACCACTTTGAGTGATATCTAAACATTCTTCAAAATCTTCAATTAAATCTTCTTTTGAAACATTAATAATTTCCATTTTGATATTTTGTCTAAAGTCAGTTCTTTCAACTAACATATATAAACCTCTCCATCTTGATTCTAAAGCTTGGAATTTTTCATTATGTAATATTTGATCCATTTGAGCAGATATTTTTTCATCTAATTCAGCAATCATTCTATCAATAATTGATTTATTTACTTTTTCTTGAGCGTTTGCAGGTTTAATTAACTCTTCAATTAATGCACCAACTCCTGATTTTACAACATTATAAGTATCATCTTCTTGAGATATTTTTGTTTGAGCAATGATACCGTCAAGTAGACCACCTTCTAACTGAGCACTTGCATTTTCTTGTTCTAATTGTTCTGACATATATATTCCTTTTATTCTTTATCTTTTGAATCTAAATTTAATTCACCAATAAGCTTTTCTCTATCATCACCATTTTCAATTGCACTTTCAATTGCTTTTTTAAACGCAGGAACATTTCCTAATGGACCTTTTAATGCAATAAGAGACTCTCTTAGTTCCATAAGTTTTTGTAATTCAGGTATATTTTTTACGATTTCTTCTGGTGAGAAATCTTTTATTGAGTTAATACTTAAATTTACATTTAATGAAGAATCTTCTTCATCAGTTAGTTTATCTTCAACAGCAAAACTCACTGAAAGATTTTGTGCTTTTAATACATCGTTAAAATTATTTTTATCAACATTTATCACTCTTCTTTCTTCTACTGGTACTTTTTTTTCATCTGGATTATATTCTCCAAGTAATGTAAGTTTATATGGTATTTCTATATCTTCACTTACATCACCTGTAGCTGGTTTATATGTAACATTAATTCTTTCTTTTGGTGATTCTGATTGTTTCATTTGTTTTCCTTTTAAATTTTAATTTTTAATGCTTGTTCAACATCAATTTTACAAAGCTTTTTATAAAGCAACTCTATTTTTTCATTTTCTATATCCATATTTGTAAAAGTATCTAATATTAAATAAAATACTTTACCAGATAATGACGGATTCCATTCAACTAAATTATATTTATCAATAATAGTTTCCAACTCTTCTAGTAAAGCTAAAGCAATATCCTTTTTATCAAATTCAATTGCAAGTTTTGCATGTCCTAACCTCCAATTAAATTTTTCTTCCATATTTTTAGCTTTTAAATAGCTTTCTTCTAGTATTTGCATGGCATCAAGAAGCTTATTATTAGAAGCTAATTCATTTACTTCATTAAAAATATTTTCATAAACGTCAATTGTATTATTATTTTGATTTAATAAAGTTGAAACATTATTTTCATCTTCTATCCATTTTTTAACTTTAGGTGTCGCGAAGGAGCTTTTATCTTTAAATGATATATTTAATAATTCTTTATTACTATTAATAAATCCCATGAAAGTATTTTTTATTTCATCTGCAATTTCATTTTGATTTAAATTTATCATTATTTCATAAGCTTTTAAATGACCATCAAACCAGAAAGGGCAAACTTCTAAAATCTCTTCAATTAGAATAAAAGCATCTGTATATTGACTATTATTTGTCAATTCAATAATTTCATCAATTTCTGTAATTAAAGGTGGATTTACAAATGAAATATTATTATCATTATACGGAGTACCATCAACTTCAATAAATGATAAAAATCTACAAATTCTAATTGCACTAGTTGATTTAAAATCTTTATTTCTATAATAGTTACTCAACTTAGAGCTATCTTTTTTAATTTGACTTAATACTTTAGTAGCATCTGAATCATTTGAAATATCTGAATCTAATTGAGTATCTGAAGTTGATTGTACTGATACTTCTTTTGTAATTACTGGAGTTTCTTTTTTTTCTTTTTCTTTTACAATTGGTTCAAGCAGTCTAATAATTTTACCAAAATATCTTTCATCTTTATCAAGAATAATTTGTATTACATCATTTAATTTTGAAAAATTGTCATATAAATTAACTTCATATTGTAAGTTATTTTTATTTACAAGTATTTCATCACCTAATTTATTTTCAAGCCATATAAAAATATTAGATTTTATTTTAACAGAAGTTGGAAAAATATTTTTTTTATGTTTCTCTAATAACTGCACATATACGTCTAATGCAGTATTCAAACCAATCCAAGAGTTTGTTTTCCACATACCATAAAGCCACCATGTTGCAATTTTAAGATCTTTACTTACATTTATAAGAAAGTCTTCAGATGATTTCACTACAATTGTCCAATCAGTTCTTCTACTAGCCGTAACACTAGTGTCGTAATCAATTTCTTGTTCAATTAAAGCAAATGAGTCTTCATATTTTGAATCGATTCCACATGGATTATCTTCACTTATATTTTCTAAAATTTTATCATTCACAATTAACCTTTTCATAATGTTGCAGAATTATACCCAATTTTAAATAAGTTCTATGTTACTAAAAGTATTATTAATCATTTTTTTGATACAATTCCGGTAATTTAAAAAAGGTATATTAAAAATATGAAAATATATGAATTTCTAGCAGGTTTTAGAGGCTTTGCACTTATTTTATTTATTGTAATTATATTTGAAATAATAATACTAAATATCTCAATTTCTAACAAAAAAGTCAAAAAAGTTATTAAAAAAGAAGAAGTAGTACATAAAATTCAATTTAAAACAATAGAAGAAAAACCGAAGCCAAAACCAAAAGCTAAACCAAAGTTAGTAAAAAAGCCCAAGGAAAAACCTAAGCCTAAACCACAGAAACCTAATAAACAAGTGTTATTAGAAAAAAAACAGCAGAAAAATAGACTTGAAAAACAAAAAGAAGAATTGAAGAAAAAGAAACTGCTAGAAAAAATAAAAGCTGATGAATTAAAGAAAAAGAAACTAAAGAAAAAACAAAAACAAAAAGAAGAAGCAGCCAAACAAAAAGAAGAACAAAGACTTGACGGTATAAAAACTGGATATGTAAATGGAATTAGAAATAAGATGCAAAGATTCCAAAAATATCCACTAATATCAAAAGCTAGAAGAGAAGAGGGTACGGTATATATATCATTCACTGTAAATAAAGATGGATCAATATCAAATATCAAAATCAATAAATCCAGTGGATTTAAAAGATTGGATAAAGCAGCATTAAAGATATTTAGGCGAATGGGAACAGGTTTTAATATACCAAGTGATTTAAAAGAAGAACAAATGAATTTAGTATTACCAGTAATATTTAAATTAAAATAAGGAGAAAAAATGAACAACGAAATTAACACAAATATAGCAAATAACGGTATGGTAAATACAATAGCAAGTACAACTCAAACACTACTTGAGTATATAGATAAAGGTGGACCTATAGCATATCTACTTATGTTATTATTTGGATTTGGTATGACAATGGTAATTTGGAAATTTTTTCATTTATTATTTATCAAATTAACAAAAAGTAAATATTTATATGAAACATTAGATGAAGTAAGAACAATAAATGACCCATCTTTAGCAATAAACGTAGCAAGAGAATCATTAGATGAAAAAATTGTTGCAATCGAATCAGGAATGAGTACAATTAAAATAATAGCAACAATATCACCGTTACTTGGATTATTAGGTACAGTTGTTGGTATTTTAGGTGCGTTTGAATCTGTTGCTGCTAGTGGACTTGGAGAAGCTGGTAAATTTGCATCAGGTATTTCATTGGCACTTGTAACTACAGTTATGGGTCTAATTATTTCTATACCTCATTTTATTGCATATAATTATTTCAATAGAACTATTGATAAAATCGATGCTTCGTTATCTAAGGATTTAGATAAATTGATTATAAAAGAGAAACAAGATGCGTAGAAAAAAAGAGTTTTTTGTTCCTGATCTTACACCATTGATTGATGTTGTATTTCTGTTACTTATTTTCTTCTTAGTTACATCTGTTTTCAAAAAAGATGAGTTGGCATTAAAATTACAATTACCAGTAAGTAACTATTCTACTGCTAAAATAACATCAAAAGATGTAGATATATTAATTAGTCAGACAAAATTTGCTTATGAAGATAAAGAGCTAACATTAGAAGAATTAGATAAAGAATTATCTAAAATAGTAGATAATAAAAAACTAATCAATGTAAGAATTGATGCAGATGTTAAATATCAAAAAATAGTAAAAATATTAGATTTGTTAAAGAAATATAGTTTATCAAATATTGCATTAGTAAATAAACAAACAAAATAATGAAATATCTTGTTCTCTTTTGGATTTTAATAATAAATTTACAGGCAAGTAATGCTAATAAAGATATTAATAATGTTATTCAAGAAAGAGAGCAAGCAAAACGTTATGAAGTAATAAACGAAAAACTTGATGGGAAAGATATAAAATACTATAAGCTTGAACCTATTAAACTTGAAGTAGAACCACTTGATGAAGAATGTTTAGAAATAGAAAGAATAAACTTTATAGGCTCAACTATAATTCCTCAAAATACACTTAAAAAATTATCCTTTTCATATTTAAATGATTGTAATGGTATAAAAAAACTGAATAACTTAGCAAAAAAAGTTACTAATATGTATATCAAAAAAGGATATATTACAAGTAGAGCATATATCAAAATTCAAGATTTATCTGATGGTGAGATTGATATTAATATCATTGAAGGTAAAATAAATGAAGTTAAAAGTAACAATATATATATCGGAAATACTTATAGAGCACTAGAAGGTAAAATATTAAATATTCGTGATTTAGAAGTTGGTATTCAAGAGCATGAGAGATTAAAATCAAATAAAGTTGTACTAAAATTATTTCCTGCAAATAAAATTGGATATACAAATATATTAATTATCAATAAGAAAGTTTCTTCTGCAATAAATGGAAAAATATTAATTAGTCAATATAAATCAAAGTACTATGGTGATTACCAAATTGCAACATACCTAAATTATGATAATCCTTTCAATATTAATGACATCATTACATTAAATTTTAATACAACAGAACAACTATTTGATAAAGAGAATAATTTAAAGGGTAGTAGTATATCTTATGGTTTACCGTATATGAGAAATTATTTTAAATTTGCATATTCGGATTTTAAATATAATCAAAAAGTACTTAATACACAAAATAATTATGTAGATTTATCTGGTACTGTTAATGAATATAAATTTTCTTATAATTATAAAATATTTCATTCTTTACAACACAAAGTTTCGTTTAACACAGGAGTGAAGCTTAAAAATAGTGTATTTTATCAAAATAACACATTACTTAAACTAGAAAGTGTAAATACAAATACTATAAATTTATCACTTATGCATAATTATAAATCAAAAGATACAACATACTACATGAATTTTACAGTTAATAAATTTACAAATAATCTTGTAAAAGAAAATAGCCAAATAAATTATGGTTTAGATATTGCATTAATATCTAAACCATTTAAAAACTATAGACTTATCACATCTAACCTATTTCATATACTATATGCAAAAAAACAACGTTTAGGTGTTGGGCAAATTAATATTGGTGGAAATTATAGTGTTAGAGGATTTGGAAGTAATGGATTAAGTGGTTATATAGGTGGATTTTTAAGAAATGACTTTACCTATGCAACAAAAATAAAATCTTTTTTGATTATACCATTTGTTGCTATTGATTTTGGATATATCCAAGATGATATTGACGTTAATCCTGGAACAATAATTGGATCATCTCTAGGACTAGCAATATCTTATAAAAAGCATTCTTTAAAAACATATTATAACAAACCAATTAAACATACAAAAGAAACAGAACTTTACGAAAACACTTATAGCGGAATAACATATGAATATAAATTTTAAACAAATATTATCAGTTTTTATAAGTTTTAATCTTATATTTACACCTACAATACTTAGTGCATCAGACACTATAATTACAATTGATACAAATACAACTCAAGATGGACTTGAATTACTGGAATCAGATAGTGGAATTACAATTATAGATATTTCAAAACCTGTTGATGGATTATCACACAATATTTTTTCTCAATATGATGTAGGAACAGAAGGTCTTATTTTAAATAACTCAAATAAAGAAGAAACACTTACTGTACTTGCAGGACAAATATTAAATAATAAAAATTTAAAAGATGGAACAGCAACTACAATTTTAAATGAAATCACATCTTCTAAAAGATCAGTATTAGAAGGATATACTGAAATAGCTGGTGATAAGGCAACTTTAATATTATCAAATCAAAATGGTATTTGGATAAAAGGTGCAGGATTTATAAATACTCCAAAACTTACTTTAACAACAGGTAAACCAATATTTATAGATGATAAACTAGATTCATTTGAAGTTAAAGACGGAAATATCACAATATCTGATAAAACATTTAATACTGCATCTACAATATATTCAAATGGAAATATTAGTAAAGAAGCTATTGTAGATGAAGTTGATATTTATGCTAAAGCTATATTAATAAATAATGATATTTATGCAAAAGATATAAAGCTTATTACTGGTTCAAATAATATAAAATTAGATGGTAGTTTTAAAAATATAGATGAAAATACACCAACTAAATTTTCACTTGACTCAAGTGCTATTGGTGGGATATATGCAAATAAAATATTATTAGTAGGTACACAAAATGGTGTAGGTGTGAAGCTTCCCGATGTTGTAACTGCAAATGATGAATTAATAATTAATTCAAATGGGCAAATTGTAATAAAAAATGCAAGTGCTAAAAATAAAATTGTAATTGATGCAAAAGAAGATATTAATATAAGTGAATCAATTTATTCTAAAGAAATATCAATTAATACTGATGCAAAACTGCTAAATAAATCAATAATAGCAGCAAGTGAAAAAATAACTATAAACTCAAAAATACTTGAAAATGAAGCAAATATTTCTTCAGGAGTTGATGAATACTATAAGGAATTAAATAATACAAAGAATTCTATTATTGAAATTAATACAAAAACCATTGTAAATAAAGGTTTAATTTCATCATCAAATAAAATAAGTATAAATTCAGATGATTTTAATAATACTAAAAATTCGAATATAAATTCACAAATAGTAGATATAAATAATACAAATACTTTTAATCATAACTCAAATATAACTGCAAATACTATTAGTATAAAAAGTAAAATATTTAATAACAATAATTCAAAAATAAATAGTACTAACACAATATCTGTAAATACGGATGAAATAAATAGTACCAATAGTGAAATCAGTGCAAATAATAATATTAATATAAAAAATAAAGATACTTTAATACTAACAGATACAAATATTACTTCAACAAATGATAAAGTATATATAGAAAATAAAAACAATATATTAAAAATAAGTCATTCAAAAATCAATGCATACAATTCTATTGAAATCAATACACCAAATGATATATATATTGATAATAACACAACTTTAAAATCAAGAAATATTACTTTTAAAGGTTTTACAGTAGATTTAAAAGACTCTTATTTTGATACAAAGAGTATGAAAATATACTCTACTTTTTATAGAACAAATAGTAGCATAGATAGTGAAAGATTAGATGTTGCTTCATCTTCAATAAGTATATATGATGCTAATTTTACAAATTATGGAGACAGAGTATATAACGCACTTGAAGATATAAATATTTCAAATTCTATACTTGATACAAGTGGTAATTTAACATTTAACGCACGAAGTTTATTTATTAATAATAATAGTACTCTTAAAGCAAATATTTTAACAATAAATATAAGTAATTATTTCAATATTGATAATTCTTATATGGATGCAATAATTGCTAGAATATATACTAATAATATACGAATAAAATTATCACAGTTTAATGTAGATAATAATATAACACTTATTGCAGCTGATAGTATAAATATACTTGATTCAAATATCTCAACATCTAAAGATATTAATATATCTTCTATTCATAACTCAACATTAACAAACTCAAAGCTAAAAGGTTCAATAATCACTATTAAATCAGATGATTTAAACCTTACAAATACAACTATTGATGCAAGTAATACTTTAACAATCACTTC
>Ga0256826_1000220_pt1 | contig 32829 bp, 30 predicted proteins | sample CV79metaG_FD_185975 | JGI IMG/M metagenome (GOLD analysis project Ga0256826, IMG submission 185975) | Hydrothermal vent microbial communities from East Pacific Rise, Pacific Ocean - CV79 | ecosystem: Environmental > Aquatic > Marine > Hydrothermal vents | place: Pacific Ocean: East Pacific Rise...
GACCTGCTTGTTGTACTCATTAATGATGTGCAGTGCTGAATGCTCCATTGAGTCTTTAATACGTTCAGCCCAGCCACCAAGAAGGTTTCCAAGCATCAGCACAGGAATAGCAACAATAAGCCCTAACTCTGTTGTTACAAGAGCGATTGAGATACCTCCTGAAAGAAGTTTAGGGTCACCTGTTCCAAACTCGGTAATGATGTCAAAGGTTGCAATCATCCCTGTTACTGTTCCTAAAAGACCTAACAGAGGTGCAACAGCTGCAACAACTAAAATAACTGAACCAAAACGGTCTAGTCTTCCACTCTCATGGAGTATCGCTTCTGATACGATGTCTTCAATATGCTCACGTTCTCTATCAAGATTACGAATGGTTGACTTAATTACTCTTGCCGTTGAGCCTTTTTTAGACTTCATAAAAGCAAGTGCTTCATCTTTACCACCCGAAAGTAATTTTGCTAAGGCTTGTTTAGCAAGAACACCCGTTGATTTACTTGCACCCAATAAGAAGAAAACTCTTAAAATAACCAGCAGAAGTGCAACTGCGCCTAGTGCCATAATGACCCAGCCAATAATTCCACCTGAGTTAATAACATCAATAACAGTTTTCTCAACAGAGTCAGCAATCTCTTTATGTGCATTTTCATAAATAAACATCTTAATGCTAGACACATCTTGACCTGTTGCTAAAGCATTTGCCGTAGTTGCTGACTCAGGTGCATTCCAAAGTTTAAATTTCCCTGCACCAGCAGGAACTAAAGCACCTGAAGCAGTGTCAGAAATTGCATAAGAAGCAATGTTTCCAATTTTTACAATCTTCGCTTGAATTTCACTTCCATCTTTTACATAGAAGTTACCCTCTTCAACTCTTACACTTGAAAGCTTTTTAATTAATGTGTCCGCTTGTGTAAAGATAGTCTCTAAAGAGCTTTGATACGCTTCTGGATCAACCTTTACATCAACACCTAAAGGCTTAAGTGTTGCAGCTGCTTGCATTGCTACATTTTCTAAAAGAGACGTGTCATCAGAAATAACCTGAGCATTTTGATGGGTTCTGAAAAGTTCATCCTCAAGTTTTTCACTCTGAGCATTTCTTTTAAGAACCATATTTTGTAAAAGACTAAGGTCACGCTTAGCCGTAGTAATGTTTTTAGACTGGCTTGACTTCACTTCACTTAGACGTTGTGTTAACATCTTTTTTTGTGCTTTTAAGTAAGCAAATTCTTTGGCATAAGCACGTTCTAACTCAGATTCAGTGGCTGCAAAAAGTGTTAAACTTGCTACTAATAAAACTAATAATATCTTCTTCATTACTTAAGCTCCTGCGCAGCTATCGCATTAGGCAAAGTAAAATAACCTGCACGAATCTGCTTTTTAAATGAGTCAAACAGGGCTAAAACCTGCTCTTGTTGATCTTTTTCAATAACCTCTTTGTAGTACCAACCATTTAAGTCTTTGTCTACAAAACCTACACTGTCATCAGGAAGTTTGTAAAACATTGCTACTGTTCCAAGACGCGCAACCTCAGCTAAACGGTCAGTTCCACCAATTTTAATCGTCTGTTTAAAAACACCATTCTCTTTAGTCATACGAATTGCGTCACCATAAGCGTTCCAAGTCAGTGCTAAAGCTTTTTGAGGAGCAATAAGACCCGCATTAAGTTGTGAACGAATCTTTTCAATGTCCTCTAAACGCTCTGTTGTTTTAAAAGGAAGTGCTGTTTTTACATTTGCTTCTAATATGTCTAAGGCATTTAAAACAAGAGGTTTAAGACCCTCTGTATTTTTTCCTGCTTGTGTAATCTCTTTTTTTACCTTAGTCAGTTCTCTTTGAATCTGTTTGATTTTAAGATCTTCTCTTGCAACTACTGATTCTAAGTCATTTTTTTGACGAAGAAGTGATCGCATTGATGCCTTATAAGCATCTTTTTTATCTGTAATAGAAGCATCAAGTTGTTCAACATCTGCTCTAAGTTTCATTAGTGATTCCGCCATGTTGCTAGACGATGCGTAAAGTGATGTTGTCCCTAAAGCAATAACAACCGCCATACTTAGCATAGATTTTTTCATGCATTCTTCCCTTAATTTTATGTGAGAGAATTTTATAGTTAGGCAATTACTTTAAAGTTACTAAAGAGTGACAGCTTGGTTACAGTGAAAGAAGTAAAAAAGAAAATAGGAAGAGGAAACAAGAAGAAAGGACTTCTTCTTGTTTTGTAGATTTATTATTATGGAGCTACAAAAGTTCCGTTAAAAATTGCTTCGGTTTCAGAGGCTAAAACACCATCTTTTCCTGCAAAATTTATGTTATTGTCAGAGTTTAGGGTTACCGCTGTAAACTCAATTTCACCATTATCACGGGTTGCTGTATTTCTAATCATAAGTGCTGCAATCCCCGCTACTGATGATTTAGAGTTAACCGTTCCTGTAATAAACTTAGCTCCAGTACCTTCTCTTAAATAGATACCTTCTCCCCCTGAGGACACCGTTGTAATCGTAAAGTTAGCAATCGTAGGATTTGAGCGTGGAATACCATTATGGTTTGAACCATCATTGTCTGCTTCAATTCCACGTGAACCATCATCTTTAACTGTTGTTTGTGTAATGGTAATTCCATCTACTGAACCTGTCCAGCCGTGATCCCAGTCAAGAGAGTCATCAAAGGCATTAATAATGGTTATATTCGTAAGACCAACCGTTCCACCCCACAACTCAATACCATCATCCGCACCATTTTCTACAATAATGTTGTCAATAATAGTTCCTGAACCAACACCCGCTAAAGAAAGACCATTAAGTTCTGCATCTGTTGAAACCTCAAAACCTGTATTTTTAATGGTTAAGTAACGAAGAGTTCCTGAACTTTCACCATTATTTGCTGTCGTAGCTGAACCAAATTTCAGTGAAGTATCTGCTTCATAAGACTCTTCCCCCTTATTTGTCTGCGCACGTCCAAGTAGTGTAAGTCCACCCCATTGACCTTGAGCATCGCCTCCACCAAGAATAGCCGTTTCAGAAGTAAATAAGATACGTGCATCAGCTCTACCATTTGCTTCTAATTTACCACCTTGCTTAATCGCTAAGTATGAACCATCTGTTCCATACATAGTAATTCCAGCCGGAATAGTTAGTGTTACGCCACTTTCAACAAGAACAGCACTTGTAATCTTGTAAAGGTCAGCTGAAGAAAGTGTTAGGTTTGATGTAATACTTGCCGGAAGTACACATACTTTTTTAGCGCCTAATGTACCATCTTGCGTTGTACCTGCTACACAAGGAACACCTAGGTTAAAGATTGCTTCTGTCTGTGCTGCAGTTACCCCATCTTTACCTGAGAAGTTAATGTTATTATCAGAGTTAAGAGTAACCCCTGAAAAAGATATCTCGCCATTATCACGTGTTGCTATATTTCTAATCATAAGTGCTGCAATCCCTGCTACTGATGATTTAGAATTAATCGTACCATTAATAAATTTTGCACCCGTACCTTCACGTAAGTAGATACCTTCTCCGCCTGATGCTACTGTTGTAATCGTAAAATTCTCAATCGTAGGGTTTGAGCGTGGAACACCATTATGGTTTGAGCCATCATTGTCTGCTTCAATTCCACGTGAACCATCATCTTTAACAATATTTTGAACAATAGTAAGTCCATTTACTGAACCTGTCCAGCCGTGGTCCCAGTCAAGAGAGTCATCAAAGGCATTAATAATAGACACCGACTGAAGGTTTACCGTTCCACCCCATAACTCAATACCATCATCCGCACCATTTTCTACAATAATGCTGTCTATAATTGTTCCTGAACCTACACCCGCTAATGAAAGACCATTAAGCTCTGCGTCCGTTGAAACTTCATACCCTGTATTTCTAATGATGATGTTACGTAAAATACCTGAGCTTTCACCGTTGTTAGCCGTAGTAGCTGAACCAAACTTCAACGAAGTGTCTGCCTCATAAGATTCTTCACCCTTATTAGTTTGTGCACGTCCTAAAAGAGTAAGCCCACCCCATTGACCTTGACCAGCAGCACTTCCAAGAACTTCTGTTTCTGATGTAAAAATAATTGGTCGTTGTGAGGTAGCATCTGCAATCAGTTGAGCCCCTTGTTTAACTGCAAGGTAAGCCCCTGTTGTTCCAAAAAGCTGTGTTCCTTCTTCTACCGTTAAGGTAACACCATCTTCAACCAGTACCGCTGAAGTGATTCTGTACATATTACCCGTTGGTAAAGTAAGGTTTGTAGCAATACTTGCAGGCAACTCACATACCTTATAGCCTTGCAAGGTAATTGTTTCCGTTGTTGTTGCTGGACAAGGTGTAACGCCCGGAGCATTAATGTTACCATCAATAACAACACCTGTATTGGTACCACCTGTTCCTGCTGTACCACCACCCGTTGCTGGAACGGTTGTTCCACCATTTCCGTAATTAAAAGTGATAGTATCACCATTATCACCGCCACCACCACAGCCTGTAAATAGTAATAACGAAGCTGTTAACGCACTTAATACTAAAGTGTTTGAAAATTGAAGTTTCATTTAGTTCTCCTTGGAGGGCACCTCTATAAACCCTATATTCACTCAGAGGTATTTTGAAATGCAAGATTGTGCAAGTGTTTTCTTGAGTCATAGCCGTAGCTACGGCGATGGAAAAACTTGTGCAATCTTGCATTTCAAAATATCTCCCGCAGGGCGATACAAGAAATTTACTCTTACTTCGTTAGATACGCTTGAAGCTATTCATAGCTCCTTTACATATCTGCCTTGTAATAGCAAACTTCTTATATCGCTGAGTGAATATAGGGTTTATAGAGATGCCCTTAATTTTGATTGCCGAATTATAAAAATTGTTTATTACTTGCTTGATACTCTTTGGTGACAAAAAGAAGACATTTACATTACAATTTAATAACAATTTTTTGATGACTTGTAACCTTTATGAAACATAGCTTCCTTATTATGTTCAGCATAAAAGCATCTATTTTTTACTAAACACGATGCATTTAAAGGGAAGAAAATGACTAAGGCACTTATATTAATTGTTGAAGATGACAAAGACCTTCTTGAACTACTAGAACATCGATTAGAAAAAGAAAACTACGAAACATTAGGCTTTTTAAGCACTAAGTATGTGAAGAATGTTTTAGATGAAGAAGAGGTAGACCTTATTGTAATGGACAGAAACCTTCCTGATGTAGAGGGCTCAGAGTACATCGCTATGCTTAGAGAACAGGGCATGAATGTACCTGTGATTTTTCTCTCAGCAAAAGACACCATGGACGACATTGAAGAAGGTTTTTTACGTGGTGGAGATGACTACATGACCAAACCCTTTGAACTTAAAGAACTTCTCTTACGCATTAATGCTCTGCTGATGCGTACTAAAAAAGATATCAAAAAAGAAGTACTTAGATTTAGAGATATTGTTATGGACCTTAACCTTAGAGTGACAAAGATTAAAGAGATTCCTGTTGAGCTTACTAAGTTAGAGTTTGACCTTCTTCTAACATTTATTCAAAATAAAAACAGTGTTTTAGAACGTGACTACCTTCTTAGGAATGTTTGGGGAGAGGGCAAAACTACCGAAGAGAGAACCGTAAATGTTGCCATTAAACGTTTAAAAGAAAAAATAGACCCTCACCACACTAACAATTACATCAAAACCATTCGTGGAATCGGTTACAGTATCCACTAAGTTCCAACTCTTTTTATTGGGTAATCCTCATGTAACCAAAATGAAATAATATTTCAACAATCAAACTTAAAAGAAGAAAAATGAACAAGATTATGGATAGATTTTTCCATCTGTCAACCCTTTCTATTGCCATTGTTACCCTTCTTGTTGCCGGTGCTATTTTTGGCGTCTTATTTCAAGAAGCTAAACCTGCAATAGATGCCTTTGGTTTTGAGTTTATTACTAACTCTAAGTGGGCACCTAACCTTGAAAAATTTGGCGCATGGCCGGCTATTGTTGGTTCTATTTTATCCACTAGTTTAGCCATGTTCCTTGCTGTTCCTGTAGCTATTGGAGTAGCCATCTTTCTTTCTGAGATTGCACCAGAGAAACTTAAAAATCCTGTCGGTGTTTCTATTGAGCTTTTAGCTGCTATTCCTTCGGTAATCTACGGTATGTGGGGGCTTTTTTATTTTGTACCTATTATTAGAGATATGTTTGGTGGACTTGGTATTGGTCTTTTAACCGCAGGAATTGTACTTGCCGTTATGGTGCTTCCGTTTATGGCAGCTGTTACTCGTGACGCAATGAACACAACACCAGACATCTTAAAAGAGTCAGCATATGCCTTAGGCGGAACAAAGTGGGATGTTGTTAAAGACATTGTTATTCCTTACGCAAAAGCAGGGATTATAGGTGCGGCTATCTTAGCACTTGGTCGTGCTATTGGTGAGACTATGGCGGTTACCTTTGTTATGGGTAATGTTCATAAGATTCCTTCACTTATTACCGACCCTGCAACCTCCATACCTGTTGCTCTTGCTAATGAGTTTGCTGAAGCTGATGAAGATCTTTACTTTTCAAGTCTGTTCTTCTTAGCAATGATTTTATTTGTAATGTCTTCTGCCATCATTGCCTTTGCAAAGTATGCTTTTTTAAAGCGTGCAAGAGGAGCTAAATAATGACACATACACAAAAAAGAGTTTTAATAAATAAAATCGTAATGGGTCTATCTGTTCTTTCAACAATGATTGGAATGGGCTTTTTGTTTTGGATTTTAAGCATCTTAGTTATTAACGGTATTGACGCCATCTCTTGGAATATCTTTATTTATGAGGGTGCCCCTCCAGGTTATGAAGAATCAGGACTTAAACATGCCCTCATTGGACAGGTAATACTAATTAGTATCTCTACCGTTATTGGTGTTCCTCTAGGCATTTTAGCTGGTACTTACTTAAGTGAGTACGGTGGCTTAAAATCTAAACTCGCAAATATTGTAAGAGACGTGTCTGATGTTTTAATGTCAGCTCCCTCTATTGTTATTGGTTCTTTTGTCTACGCGGTTGTTGTTGCTCCAATGGGAAACTTCAGTGCTTGGGCAGGGATTATAGCTTTGACAATTATCATGGTTCCCATTATTTTAAGAACCACAGATGATATGCTTCAACTTGTACCTTCAACTCTACGTGAAGCAGCTTTTGCTCTTGGAGCACCAAAGTACAAGGTTATCTTACAAGTTGTCCTTCGTGGAGCTAAGACAGGTATTTTAACGGGTGTTTTACTTGGTGTTGCTCGAGTTTCAGGTGAAACTGCACCACTTCTGTTTACTTCGTTTAATGATAACTTTTTAAGCACAGACTTATCTCAGCCTATCGCTTCACTTACGGTTACGATGTTTAATTACGCAACAAGCCCTTATGAAGACTGGCAAAAACTAGGATGGGCAGCGGCATTTATCTTGTCTATGTTTATTTTAACCCTTAACATACTCGGAAGAGTAATTTTAGCTCCAAGAAAGAAGAAATAATGGCAACTATTATAAACCTCAAAGAAGACAAAGCACTAGAAACTAAGAACTTTGAATTCACTTACGCAGGTGCTCCTGAGCCAAGTTTAAAGAACATCTCTATGCCAATTGCTAAAAACAAAGTAACGGCACTTATCGGACCTTCAGGTTGTGGTAAGACCACTCTTCTTCGTGCCTTTAACCGCATGCATGACCTTTACCCTGGAAACACTTATGGGGGAGAAATTCTTTTTGAAGGACGTAATATCCTAACTGAAAAAGAGGACATGATTAAACTTCGTACGCAGATTGGAATGATTTTTCAAAAACCTACTGCTTTTCCAATGAGCATCTTTAATAATGTTGCTTATGGGCTTCGTCTTAAGGGTATTAAAAATAAGACCGAACTCAAAGACCGTGTTGAAAAAGCACTTAAAGATGCAGCGATTTGGAACGAAACAAAAGACCGTCTAAAAGATGATGCAAACGGAATGTCAGGTGGACAGCAACAACGTCTGTGCATCGCAAGAGCCATCGCCGTTGAACCCGAAGTTTTACTTTTTGATGAACCAACATCAGCACTTGACCCTATCTCTACGCAAGGCATCGAAAGACTCATCATCGAACTCAAAGAAAAGGTTTCTATCCTTATCGTAACACACAACATGCAACAAGCCGCTCGTGTTTCAGACTACACAGGCTTCATGTACCTCGGTGACTTAATCGAACTCGGAAAAACCGAAGAACTTTTTGTAACCCCTGCCGAAAAACTAACAGAAGAGTATATTACAGGTAAGTTTGGTTAAACAAAGCGTATAAATTTAGATAATAAAAATATAATATACTTTAAATGCTACACCTACATAATGTCTGAATAACAAATATTTAGATATTTAAGTCTTATTGGTATAAAGGGTATAATATCTCTTAACTATTTACTTAGGATATTTTAATGCGTAGCTTACTCTCTTTACTTCTTTTTGTCTCTGTGTGTTTTGCGTATAACATCAAAGACATTGCTCTTGACACCCCTATTTTAAAATCTTTGCAGAAGGTGCATCAACTCCAAGAAAAAGCCTTTGATAAGAATAAAACCCTTAATGAAGAGACTATGCAAAAGCTCTTTAAAGAAAATCAGAGCTATCTTCAAGCAATTTTACTGCATGTTAAAGATGACCCTTATTCAAAGGGCTTTATTATGCAAGAAGGCTTTCAGTCACGCACACGTTTTTTGAAAAATAGAATTGTACTTAATCTTAAAAAAGGCAATAGTTTTGCCGCCAAGAGAGACCAACTTGAACTGGGGTACTTGGAACAACTAAGCTACCTGAACCATTACATCATAGGGCTTGGTGAAATTCTTCAAACCTACCCTACTCAAAATGAAATTAAAAACTTTGCGCATGCACAACAAGAAAAACATAAAACTATAAATAAAGAACAGTTTTCTAAAATATATCACTCTGTTTTACATGATAACAACCCTATGGCAGAGATTATGCGTACAAATTACAAAGCCTACATCACCATATCTGAAACCCTAGATATGCTACTAATTTACACCCAGCAAAACCCTCAAGTACTTGCGCAGAAAACTATTTTTTCTCTTATTAATTATGATGAAATCATTCAAAGTGTTAACGCTTCCTCGTCTGCACTTTGGTTAAATAAAAAAATTAGTTTCTTATACCTCAATACCGGTAAACTCGTTGCTCTTTTGGTCATTGTTATACTTCTCGTCTTAAGCTCTTTTATGATGAAACTCATTTTACGTTTTAGAATTTTTAACTTTAAACATTACGAAAACAGAAAGATGCTTCGTCCCGTTCGTCTCTTACTTCTTGTTACCGCCATTGACTACTTTGTAATTATGTTAATGTACCCTCTTCCTCCTCAAGATGGTTTTAATTCTTTAATTATTTTGGCTTACATTATGAGCTTGGCGTACTTTTTTATGGAAATTCTTGCTTATATTTTTGTAGGTTATTTTGAGACTCACAAAAGTAATAAAAACCAAAAAGCCCTTATCTCACTCTCTATTGACCTGCTTAAAATGCTCATTGCTGTGATTGCTTTTGTAGTTTACTTAAATGCGATGGGGGTAAGTCTTCAAACAGTTCTAACCACCATTGGTATCTTTGGTTTAGGTATTGCACTTGCCGCAAAAGACTCCATGGCTAACTTTTTTGGTTCTCTTAATATCTTACTTGACAACACCTTTTCTCAAGGTGATTCAATCAGTGTAAATGGCATCGAAGGAGAAGTGGTAAAAGTCGGCTTACGTTCAACTAAGATCAGAACCTTTGATAACTCACTTGTTATTTTACCTAACGCTGAGGCTTCGGTAAAACCTATTGTAAACTGGAGTAAACGTAAACTTGGAAAAGAGATTAAAACAACTATTTCCATCGCTTACACTACCCCTCCTCAAAAGGTTAAAGACCTTATTGAAGAGATTAAGTACATGCTTTCTCAACATCCTGAGCTAGTACAAAGTCATGACATTGAGAACCTTGAAAATGAGTACAGAGATGATATTTTTGTCTCTAAAAAGAACCTTTTAGGACTAAAAAAAGAGAGGTTTGTTTATCTTGATAGTTTTGAAGCATCTCACCTCAACATCTTAGTGCAGACCTTCTCGCGTACGATTAAAAAAGAAGAATGGTACAAGGTAAAAGAGGAGATATTGTTTAGTATTTTAGAAATTTTACAAAGCCATAACATAGACTTTGCTCTTCCGGGGCAAGAGGTTTTTCAAACCATAAGAAATAAAGAAGAAAATCTTTAATCTATAAAGGTAACGATCTCATCCATAGCCACACGCTCAGGCTGGTAAGAGTTTTGAATGGCAGACGTGTCTTCATAACCTAGTACTACCGAGTAAAGAAGCGCTAAGTTCTCAGGAACATCTAAAGTCTTAGCAATAATACGTCCATACTCGGTTGTAGAGCCTTGAGGACAGGTGTCAATGCCATAAGCTTGTGCAGCTAACATAATGTTTTGCATATACGCACCACAGTCAATTAACGCGCCTTGAGCACCGTCGATTAAGTTCTTATCTGTAAACACAAAAAAGACTGTCTCTGCGCCAAACCAACGGTAATTGTCATACCAAAGCTCTTGACGTTTATCTTTATCTTTTCTATCAACACCCATTTTTTCATACAGTCCAACACCCGTCTTAATACGACGAATTTTATAAGGGTTTTTCCATTTTAAAGGGTAGTACTGAATGAACTGGTCAACCTCACCACCCGCTTCAATGTGTGCAATAATATTGTCACCAACCTTTTCTAAAACACCCTTGTTAGAGATAGCGTACACCACCCATGGCTGCATATTCGCACCCGATGGAGTCATACTTGCAGCTTCAAGAATCTTCTCTTGAAGCTCTTTGGGTACAGCTTTATTTAAAAACTTTCGTTTTGAAGCACGTGAGGTGATAGCTTCGATAATATTTTTCATTCGGGGCTGTCCTTAATAATCTATAGTAAATCCAATTCCTACATTATACCCTTCTAAACCTTCAGCTCTAACGGTACTGACTTCAAGGTAAAAACGCTCTGCCCAAGACGGAGTTTGGGGCGTGTTATAGTAGGCTAAGACTCCAAGACTCATGTAGCGGTTAAATTGAACAACATCTTGAATATCACCTTGTAAAAAGTTCATCTTAACATAAGGCTCCAAGGTCACACTGTTTTCTTCGTATTTCAACAAAGGCGCACTTTCTACACCCATGCTTAACGAACTAACATTAGACTGCGCTCTAAATCCAGAGAGTTCAGTAAAGGTAAAATCTGACTTTGTTTCGTAGAGTTTAAAGCTTGCTCTTAAGTATGTTTTATAACCAAAAAGCTCTTTCTCATGATCAGCAGAGAGAAAAAACTTATAGGTAAGATTATCATTATAATTACTATCAAAAAAATCTTTAATTGCGTCACCTGCATCATTAGAAGGATTAACGCTCGTGCCAACTCGAGAGTAAATTAGCCCTGCTCCACCTGAAAAATCAATGCCCCAGTCACTTTTGTAACGCAGACCTCCACCCAATCCACCAGAGTAGGTTTTAAGTTTATTATCATGGGTTAATTCGATAATATTTCCACTTTTTGTACTGGGTGTTGATGTAATTTGTTTCGTAATAGAATACCCAACACCACCGTTAACAAACCAGTTCATCTTCTCATTAAAGGGTTCTAACTGGTAGTTGAAAGGAAGCGTATAAGTTTCCATTTTGAAGTTTGCTTTAGTAAAGCGGTATTTTCCTGAGCTAAGTCCAGATTCTTGTGTAAAAATAAGAAGGGTGTTAATGTTAGCGAGGTAAACCTTTTGCGCTGTCTCTTCCTCTGGGGTTTGAGCAAAGAGGGTAAAAGGTAGAAGTAAAAAAAGTATTAAAAGCTTATGCATACAGAAGTATATCTTTTTAAAATTTAAACTTCATATCGAGATGAAGACGTTGGTAGTCTTGAGTGTACCCTGGCTTATCTACACGTGCATTAATATAAGTTGCAGCAAGTTGAACATGCTTAGCTAACTGATATCCTGCCATGAGTTGGTGTCCCTTACTTCCTGCATAACCACCCGCAAAATCTGAGTCAGAATACGCTGCAAATACAGCGTCTTTTTCAGTGTCTCGGTAGTAATACCCAAACTTCATATCACCATCTTTTTTAAGCTTTCCATACATAGCAGAAAGGTTATAGGCTACATTCTCATTATCCGCACCAGAATTGTAAACTACATCTACTCCAAAGGCTAGTTTTTCTGTCGCCTGGTACTGAGCAAAGGCTTCCCATAAATGGTAATCATTCACATAGTTACCATTGGCATCAAGACTATTTCCTTTTGAAAGATCTTTTCCATCGCCTTCACTGTTGTCTCCAGAGTTGTATTTAACATAAGGGCTTTCACCTTTTAAAGCATCGTAAATATTGGCGCTCACACCAAAACGAAAGTCATTAATGTACTGAATCGCTTTCGCCGTGTAAAGATAAACTGAACCCCCTTCTTTGGCATCGGGATAAAGGTTTAAATCATCTCTTTTGTCAGTTGAACCATTGTTTCTAACTACAAAAGCACCTGCCGTTATATCCATGTTTTTAAAAAGCTTGTATTTTGAAAACACCCCTTCAGGACGAAGGTCATTGTCCCATAGCATCTGGTTTTTATGGGTTCTGTAAAAAGGTAGTTTTATCTTTCCTGCACGTACAAAGTTGTGATAGCCAAAGGTATAATAAATGTCAGCAACGTCTATAACAACATTTTTTCCTGAAAAACCTTCTCCAAAGTCTTGGTTTGTTGAAACAGGATCACCTTCCCCCGAAGCCAACATAAACTCTAGTTTGACATCATCATTTACTGCCGCTTCAAAACCTACACGAACACGGTAACGAAACTTATGCTCATCATCTCCATCTTTGTCAATGGTTTGTGAACGTAAACGGATGTCTCCAGTAAACTTAATACGCTCTTGTAGAGAGATACTTGGCATATAAGGAAGATTATCACTAAGTAGCTCATTAGAACCATAACCCTCTTCTAAACGCGAAGGTCTATCATTGTTGTCTTTAGAGGTTTTGTCTTGTGCTGCGGCTATTGTACTTGCGGCTAAACTTGTCAATAATAAAATAGTTTTAAATTTCACGGTCTTATCCTTTTTATTTTTGAAGTTTAGACAGCTAAGGTTTCCTCATGGTGACCAAATTGTCACTTTTACTCATTAAATTCACACATTAAGTATTTTAAAAAATTTAACTATAAGACATTGTTATTATCTTATTTTTTTGCTTATGCTATACTATATAAAAAACAAGGTCTTCTTAGTTGCCAACACTAACCCATATTGAAACTACCTCTTTTTTAGGCAAATGTTATATCCACTGGAAGACCCGTAACTATGGTCGAAAAGTTGAGCACATTGCCCTGCTTTTAGCCGTTGCCATTTATATGAATAAAAATATTTACGAAGAAGAGCTTGAAAGTGCCCAAGATTACCTCTTTAAACTTATGCATGAAGAACAAGATGATGTTGTTAATGTTATGGACTACGTAAAGATGAAAATCAACTCTTACCAAGAAGATAACACCGCATGGATGAAGGACCGCCAAGAAGCCTTTCACTTAGTGGTTAAAGATGAAGAACTTTATGCCTGTATGATAGATATTTTTAAGTCTGATGAGAGTTTTGATGAAAATGAAAAACTTTTTGAAGCTGCCCTAAAGCGCCTCTTATGATAAAAATTCCTAAATCCATAGAAAAAGTTTTTACTCTCTTGTTTGACCATGGAGCGTACCCTTTAATCGTTGGTGGTTATGTTCGAGACCACTTTCTAAAAAGAGAAAGTAAAGATATTGACATTGAAGTCTACGGTATTAACTCATTTAAAAAACTCAGAGCTGCCCTTGAAGAACTTGCTCCTGTTCATGAAGTTGGGAAAAACTTTGGTGTGTTAAAGATGGACTATGATGGTTATGACTTAGATATTTCACTTCCAAGAACAGAGAAAAAGACAGGTAAAGGACATACTGGGTTTGAGGTTCAGACCAATGGCCAGTTAGACTTTAAAACCGCAGCAAAACGTAGAGACTTCACAATGAACGCCATTGGTTATGATACAAAATCGGGTTATTTCATTGACCCTTATAATGGTCAAAAAGACATTGAAGCTGGTGTTGTACGTCACATTAATGATGACACCTTTGTTGAGGACCCTCTTCGTATTTTAAGAGCTGTTCAGTTTTGCGCGCGTTTTAACTTCACACTCAATGCTAACACCTTAAAACTCTGCCAAAATATGGTAGAAGAAAACATGCTTGAAGAACTCCCAGCAGAACGTATTTTTCAAGAGTATAAAAAGCTGTTACTAAGAGCTAACAAACCCTCACAAGGTTTTGAACTCCTTAATAAAATGAAGGCTTTAGCTCCTGAGTTAAAAGAGCTTCAAGGTGTGGTTCAAGATGAAACCTACCACCCAGAAGGGGATGTTTGGATTCACACTATGATGAGCATAGATGCCATGGCTGAACTTAGAACAGGGGATGAAAAAAGAGATATAACATTGATGTTAGCTACTCTTTGTCATGACTTTGGAAAGGTAGAAGCTACTGAGGTCATTAAAGGTAAAATACGTTCTATAGGGCATGAAAACATGCTCAAACCAACACAAACTTTCATTCAACACCTAAGTGATGAGAAAGCCTTACTTGATGAGATTGAAACACTCATTAAAGAACACCTTATGCCTTCGGCTTTATTTAAACAAAAATCTAAAGACCCTGCTATTCGAAGACTATCAACACGGGTAAACATAGAGAACCTTCTACTTCTTGCACGAGCAGATCATTTTGGTAGAACAACTAAAGATGCTCAGTCTAAAACATATAAAGCAGGAGATTGGTTAGCCGAAAGAGCCAAGAAGTTAAAAGTAACTCAGGCACAACCTGAAGCATTTTTATTAGGGCGTCATCTTATTGCTGAGGGAATGAAACCCGGTTTAGAGTTCAAGGTTATTCTTAAAGAGGCATATGAGCATCAACTTGATGGAAAAATTCGTGGAGAAAAGTCTGCGGTGAACTGGTTACGAAAATACCTTAAAGGCTAAGTGCTTTCGTCTCTTTTTTTCTTTTCACTATGAACAGAAAGCTTCCACAACCAATTAATAAGATAATACCCACCAATAGAAAACACAAGCGAATAAAAAGCTGTTCCCACATAAAGAGGAATTGCAATATCAGCCATGTTATCTAAAAACCACTGCATGCTTAGATTAATGTCATGAACACCCTCTTGCATCAGTAAAAAATTCCCTGTAATATACTCTATATAATAGATAACTGGCATAGTAAAAGGGTTTGTAATCCACACTAAAGAGACCCCAATAGGAACATTAAACCTAAAAAAAGGTGCCACTGCCATTACAGCTAGCATCTGCATAGGCATAGGAATCATTGCAATAAACATTCCCACCAAAACAGCACGTGCAACCATCTTACGGTTTACAGTAAGAAGTTCTCTAGGAATCTTATACTTTTTCATCAGTGCATCAAGTTTAGGACCTGAAGATTTCTTTTTAAAAACTTTTCGTATCATATTTCACAATTTATATTATATTTTTTCTGATTATACCGTGTTAGTGGGAAAATTTTATTGATTTAAAAAAATTAGCTTATACCCAAAGGGAGAATATCGATACAAGCTGCTTTAATTATAGGGAGAATGAATAGAAGAGAGTTAGGGAAAGGGGGGTAACCCTTCTCTCTTTCTATGTGTATTATAAAACCAATTTGTGTAGAAATAGTGTGCTTTAGAATAAATCCAACTATCTTCTAAGAAACTTTTTCACTTTGTAAAAATCACCATGGTTAGTTTTCTAAAGTCCGTTTCACTTCTGTGGAAATTGTGTAGGTAAATATTTTTATAAAAAGTGTTAAAAATGAATTTAGGAGAACAGCTTAGCTTTTATCCAAAGGGGAGAATTGACAAAAGCTGCTTATAATTTATTGGGAGAATAAATGAATAGAAGAGGGAAAGGAAAGGGGAATAACCTTTCTCTCTTTCTGTGTGTATTATAGAAAGTGGATGTGTAGAAATAGTGTGATTTATTCTAAACCCTACTATCTTTTAATAAACTTTTTTACTTTGTAAAAAACACCACGATTAGTTTTCTAAAGTCCGTTTCACTTCTGTGAAAATTGTGTAAGCTAGTAAAAGAGTTTAAATCTTTGAACTATCTATCTCAATAACCGTATGAACATTACCACGAGGGTTAAAATCAGCAGTTATTTTCATAAACTTAGGTTTAAGTTTTTTATCTAAAATATCGTAAATTTCATTTGCTGTGTTCTCATGAGAAATGTTTCTGTCTCTAAATGAATTTATGTACAGTTTAATAGCTTTAAGCTCTACTACGTACTCGTCAGGCGTGTATTCTAAGTATATTGTTGCATAATCAGGATAACCACTTCTAGGACACAAACATGAAAACTCAGGAAGTGTCATTTTAATTAAATAATTCTTCTTATGCTCATTGGGCCAGATTTCTAAATCTTTTTCTACATCAAACTCTGTTACTATTTTTTCGCCATATTTCATAATTCTTCCTCCAGTTGGTCAAAGTTAATAATTTTAGAAACAAGATTACCTTGAATATAATCTACTTTTATCTCTTTAAAAAAAGTTTTTGTCTCTTCGTTATCGACCATTTTTATCCAGCTTTTCATCTTAGTCTCTTCACACATTTTCTGGTATCCATATAGTAATGATGTATATACCGGTGAATCAATGTGTTTTGAAAAAGCTTTATCAAAACGAATTATATCCACTTCAAGACGTTTTATATACTCAACAGATGAGTTAAGTGAGCCTACATTGTCTAAAACAAAACGCACGCCTAATTCCCTGTACTGTTGAATAGTCTCGTTGTAGCGCTTCATATTTGCATACGTTTCTTTTTCAGAAAGTATAATAATCAGACGTGAACAGTCTATATTGGCTCTTGTTGTAATTTGAATAAAGCGCTGTAAAAATCTATTGTTTCTTAACACTGAAGGCGCAATGTTAAAGGCAAAAGTGATGTTGTCTAGCTTTTTACAAGACATTAACACTTTTTCTAAAATAATTTCTTCAAACTCTCTCTCATAACCCAAGCGGTTAATAATGGGCATAAAAACTTTTTGATGAATAATTTTATTGTCTCTACCTTGAAGCTTGAAACTCACCTGAGCAATATTTTCATCAGCTTCAATACGTTGAAACATAGACGAGAAATTTCGCTCAGATATAGCGTATCTAATGTTCTCTTCTACCTCAATAATGGTTAAGTCATCTTCGGAAATAGTGTGAATGTACTCACCCTCTTCCATCTCAGTTTCATTCAGTTCAAACAGTCTCTCAATTAAAGAAGGAACATCCTTACTCAGGCTTTTATCAACAATAGAACCACGAACTTTAATCTCAATGTCATTCATAGAAAAGTCATCAAACTTTACACACATCATCTCTAAAAAAGGACGAATAGTATTGTAATTTCCTTTAAGACCTATAAGAAAATCACCCCCTTTAAAATGCCCAATTGGGAATTTTTCAAAACCCTTATTCGTAAAAAATTTTCCTGTTTCTTTGGCTACAAGTTGTAAGACTTTGTCTCCTGCTTGAGTTCCATAACGTGAGTTAATGTCTGCAAGATTTTCAATCCCTACAAGGACTATGCTGTACTTGTCATACTTTTTAATATCATCTTTTAAAATCGAGACAACTTTTTGACGAGTAAAGGTATGTGTAATGGGGTCCGTTATCTGCTCATCAAACCCTCTGTAAATCATATAAAAAATAAAATAAATAGACACAGCAAGAATAAAAATAGAAGATATGTAAAAACCAATGGGAATTTCTAAAAAATATTCACTTAGACGTGTGAACATTAAAATAGCAGCGAGTAAAAAGAGAGGAAGCCCTGTTCTAAGGGCTAACATAAAGCGATGAGATCGCTCTTTTTGTTTAGGATAAAGGATGTTAGACCTCCTGTTAAACGTCTAAGTGTTTAACATCTTTTGCATGTGTTTCAATATACTTACGACGAGGTTCAACTTCATCACCCATGAAAAGGTTAAAGGTGTCAGAAGCAACTTCTGCATCATCAACATTTACACGTAAAAGTATACGGTTATCTGGTGTCATTGTAGTTTCCCAAAGTTGTTCAGGATTCATTTCACCAAGACCTTTGTAACGCTGAATGTATGAACCTTTTTTAGCAAATTCAGTAGCCGCTTCAAGCATTTCTAAAGGATCTTGATCTGTCTGAATTCCCCAGTCACGAAGCTTTTTATAAATATAATGCGCTTCAGTAAAGTGTGGAGAAGAGAATAGAGAATCATCAATGATTAACTCTTCCATACCACCACCTGTTTGAACAAACAAGTGAAGTGATTCTTCTGTTGATTGTGAAGAGAGAATATTATAATTTCTGTCATCCAAGAAAGACTTAACTGCATCAAAAAGTTGTGTATGATTCATTCCAGCAATATCAGGATTTTCAACAAAGTGACGAATAAGTTCGATTAGTGCGTAACGACGTTCTAATGATTCTAAAGAACCACGGTAATGGTCAGCTACTTTTAAATACTCAACTAAGTCAGCTTGTCCAATACCATCAACGTCTAAAGACTCTGCACCGTTTTCAATTAAGAAATCGTTCATCATTCTGTCATCTTTAAAGTAAATCTCTGTCTTACCTTTTTTGTAACGGAAAAGTGGAGGCTGAGCCAGGTAAAGATACCCTTGTTCCACAATATGAGGGAAGTATCTAAAGAAGAATGTTAACAGTAGCGTTTGAATGTGAGAACCATCAACATCCGCATCGGTCATAATGATAATCTTATGGTAACGAAGCTTTTCAGGATTAAATTCTTCACCAATTCCACAACCCATAACGGTAATCATGTTAGTGATTTCATCTGATTTTAGGATTTTTTCTAAACGTGCTTTTTCAACATTTAAAATCTTACCTTTAAGTGGTAAAATCGCTTGGTAAACACGATCACGCCCTTGTTTAGCTGAACCACCCGCAGAATCCCCTTCCACTAGGTATAGTTCACAAATAGCAGGGTCTTTACTTTGGCAATCTGCTAATTTTCCTGGAAGTGTTCCTACGGTCATTGAATCTTTACGACGCGTAAGTTCTCTTGCTTTTTTAGCTGCTTCACGACCACGTGCTGCCATAAGTGCTTTTTGAACAATGATTTTTGCTTCTAAAGGATTTTCTTCAAAGTACTTAGAAAGAATTTCATTAGTAAGTTTTTGAACTAAAGGACGTACATAAGCATTTCCTAATTTACCCTTAGTTTGACCCTCAAATTGAGGTTCTGGAACACGTGCACTTACTACACAAATAAGACCTTCTTTAACATCATCACCAGAAATTTTTACATCTCTTTCTTTAACAGCACCATTTTTAGAATTGTAGTTTGAAACAACACGAGTCAGTGCCATTCTAAAACCTGTTTCATGGGTACCACCATTTGGTGTGCGAATGTTATTTACAAAAGAATACACTTTTTCATCATATGCTTCACAATATAAAAGTGCAACATCAACTTCAATATCTTCTAATTTATCAGAAAAATAAATTGGTTTAATAATCGCTTCTTTTTTATTGATATCTTCAATATATTGAACAATACCACCTGGGAAGTTGTAAGTATTATCTTCACCTGAACGTTCATCTTTAAACTTAATTGTAATTTTAGGATTTAAATATGCAAGTTCTTTAAGACGACGAGAAAGGTATTCATAATCAAAGATAATTGCATCAAAGATTGTAGGATCTGGAAAGAATTCTATGGTTGTTCCAGCCTTACGAGTTTTACCTGTAACTACTAAGGCGTCTTGAGGAATACCTTCTTTAAAGTTTTGTTCGTGAATTTCACCTTCACGGTGAATTGTCATTTTTAAGTCTGAAGAAAGAGCATTTACAACAGAAACACCAACACCATGAAGTCCACCAGAAACCTTGTAAGTATCTTTATCGAACTTACCACCGGCATGAAGAACAGTTAAAACAACCGTAGCTGCTGACATTCCTTCACCTTCATGATAACCCGTAGGAATACCACGACCATTATCTGAAACTTTTGCCGTTCCTGATTTAGTAAGTACTACAGAAATAGTGTCACAATAGCCTGCCATTGCTTCATCAATAGAGTTATCAACTACTTCATAGATAAGATGATGAAGTCCTTTTTGACCGGTATCACCAATGTACATCCCTGGACGTTTACGTACTGCTTCAAGTCCTTTAAGGACCTTAATATTATCTGCGCCGTAACTTTTTTCTGCCATTTTTCATCCTAAGTTGCCTTATTCAAAGAGTATTTCTAAAAACTCTAAAGGCATAATTGTTTCTATTCTATCGTTTTTTATCTAAATATTTTGTTTAAGAGGCAGGTAAGTTGTATAAATTTCTAGAATGATACTTTATGGGGCGACTTTTATTAAATAAATACATTTTTATAATTGAACCCTCTGAACAATTAGTTTTAATTTTAAGTTATAAAGGAATATACTATTTTTATATCAAAAATAAGGGTCTAAAATGATTAAAAATGTAATAAAAATTTTAATTGTATCTATAATATTAATATCTTCTCTCCAAGCAAAAGATAATAATTTTATTTTAACTGAAAATAAAATAAATATGGTCTTACAAGAGGCTTATGATAAGTATAAAAATAATAACGAAGGTAAGAATGCTGATTATATTAAAGCTTTAGCCATAGTTGATTCTAAAATATTTGGAATTTCCTTAGTTACAGCAGAAGGAAAAGTATATGAAATTGGAAACACTAAACAAGTAGTTTCTATTCAATCTATTTCCAAGGTATTTACAGCTGCTCTAGTTATGCAAGAAAAAGGTGATGTTTTTGTTCAAGAAAAAATAGGAGTAAATGCAACAGGGGCAGCTTTTAACTCTATTATAGCCATTGAAAATCAAAAAGGTTCTGCCTCCAATCCTTTTGTAAATGCGGGAGCAATTCAGTCAACTTCTTGGATAAAAGCAAAAAATTCTAAAGAGAGATGGGCAAAAATAAAAGGAAACATGGATGCTTTTGCAGGTAGAAATCTTCCTTTTAATGAAGATGTTTATATCTCTGAAGTAAATGATAATAAAAGAAATCAAGCCATTGCAAAAATTTTAGATGCTTATGGAAGAATGGGTTCTGATCCACTTGAAGCAACAACGGTATATACAAAACAATGTTCTGTAAATATTTCTTCTCATGATTTAGCCGTTATGGGAGCATCTTTAGCAAATCATGGTAAAAATCCTATTACTAAAAATAGAGTTTTAGCAAAAAAATATACACCAAAAATTTTAGCTATTATGGCTACAGCAGGTCTTTATGATAATGCTGGAAATTGGTTATATAACACTGGTGCACCTGCAAAAAGTGGTGTTGGTGGAGGTATTTTAGCTGTTATTCCTGGTAAAATGGGAATTGGTATAGTTTCTCCCCCTTTAGATCAGTATGGCAATTCTGTAAGAGCACAAAAAGCTGCTAAATATATTATTGATGCCTTACATCTAAATCCTTATGATCAATAGGTAATAAATTATGTTTAAATTATTTTTTGTTCCCATTTTATTAATATCTTATACAAGTATCTCGTTTGCAGAGGATTATTTGAATGATTCTCTTTCTGCAAATCATACTTATGAAAAAAGCAAACCTTCTTCACAGGGCATTGATATATTAAAGGGTTGGTTACTTATAGGGGATATACGCGCAGGTTATGTAAAATATGATTATGGAAATCCTTCTCCTTCAAATGTAAATATTAATAAGGGACATACTGATTCAGATGGTATTTATACCATGCCAAAAATTTCTATTTTATCTCCTAAATATAATAATTTTTCTGGAAAAGCAACCTTAGCAGGAGCTACTGATTTTGGTATAAACAATCATAATAATCAAAGTAGGGATTTCGTTTTTGATCCTACTGAAAATAATTCTTTTGCTATTTTACAAGAAGCTTATATTACTTATGAAAACAGTGAACATAAAATACTTATAGGAAGAAAAGAGTTAATTACTCCAATGGTAGATACAGATGACTGGTATATGCTTGCAAACAGTTTTGAACTTGCATATTATGCTAATAATTCAATTGAAAATATATTAATTGGTGGTGGTTATTTTTATAAAATGTCTGGTGTTTGGGACAGTGGAGCAAATGGTACAGAATTTCATAGTATGAGTGATGCTTCTTTTGTCTCTGATGAAGATAAAAATAATGCAGATAATGCAGGAATTTTTACGGGAACCTTTCAATACGATGATAAAAAACATCATAACTTACAAGTATGGGAATATTATGCAAGTGATTTATATAATACTTTTTTTGCTCAATATGACTATACAAATAAAATGGACTTTTTCTCTTATGACTTGGGTGCTCAATTTATAAATTTTAAAGAAGTAGGTAAATTAAAAGATAATAGTACTCAAGATAATGGAAGAATAATTGATTATTCTATTTATTCAGTTCGTTTTGATGGTGAGTTCAATAATGGATTTGATTTTGCAACAGGTTTAGCAAAATTTACTAATGGTCAGGGTCAGAATTCTACTCTTGGTGCTTGGGGTGGATATCCTTATTTTGCGAATGGAATGATATTTCATTTTTTTGAAGCAGGATCTTTACAAAATGCTTCTTCTTATAAGGCAGAAATTGGTTATAACTTATCTAAGATAGGTATTAAAAATTCTTGGATTGGATACCGCTATACCTATTTTGATTTAGATTCAAATTACTCTAAAAGTTCAACTGGACAAGATCAAAGCTCTATGAAACTTAATGGTTTGAAATATTCTTATTCTTCTAATAATGGTGCTTATTTTAATGCCACTTATGAACATGTAAATTTAGATAATGAACCGAATACTTTTTCTCTTCGTTTAATAGGTGGATATAAGTTTTAAACGCAAACCATAAAGACTTAGCAGTGGGGGATTGTTCTATAACTTATAAAAAAGATTCAAAGAAATCAGCACTCATGCCGTAGCCATTTATGACTAAAGTTTCTTCAAGTAACATTATGAATTATTTTTGTTTTCTACAGACAATAATCCACCTGCTTCATCGATTAATTCAAGCTCTTTTATAATTCCTAACTTCTTTAAAGTTATTACTTTTTCTTTAAACATATTACTCAATTTTGTAGAAAAAGGGATATAACTTTTTATTCTTGTTTTTTGCATTGGCAAAGGATTCATTTTTTCAAAGTCTTTCATCAACTCTATATATATGGGCATTTTTTCTAAAAAAGTTTTTGTTATCTTTCTTGCTTCTTTTCTAAAAGCTATTTCCCTAATACCTACAATATTGGCAAGCTTGTAAAAATCATCCATTTTCCAATTTATTGGTTTTTTTGCCGGTTGCTTCATTGGAAGTCCTAAGTCATTGCTTTTGCCGTTATATATACCAACTGATATAACATCATATAAAGGCGTCATAGTGAATTTTTTATTCCCTATTTCTAGAGCACCAATATTTTTCAAATGTAGATCTGAATGCTTAATAAGATAACTATAATAATAAAATCTCAAAGCTTCTTTTTTAGTCTCTTGATTAAGTAATTTTGCATTTATAGCTTCAAATAGATCTTCCGCCGTACTTTTATATTTGTTTTCACTTTTTATTCCTAATATTTGAGCAAAATCAGATTGAGAATATTTTAACCCATCAATTCTATCGTACCTCTTAGTAACATAGTGATAATCAACATCTTTAGCCTTTACAATAGCACTATAGGGAACATCAAAGTTTAATTCATTTTTAGCAAAACTCATAAATAGATGTTCATTTACTGCGATATACGGGTAATACTTTTTCTTTCCATCTTCATTATTAAAATAGTTATTTTTTTCTTTATTTCTAGGCTTCAATATATACTGTGCTTCCACGGATTCTGTGATAAGTTTTTTTTCTAAATCTAGGTTAATATCTATTTTTGTTTGATACCCACTAAGATTAGAATGCTCTGTATTAGATACAGAATCCAAAATATCATCAGAAATATCTATCTTAACATCGAGTAGATTTGGAAATGTATTACTCGATAAAATTTTATTTTTAATCGTTATCCAATTTTTACGTTCTCCATAGTTAGGTTTGTACTTATGTAAGTTTTCATACTTAACAAAGTCCAGTGCCCCATGAGAATTATTTAACTCTTCAAGGATGTCAGCAATATCATTTTTATTTTTCAGAAGTTTTTCTCTTCTATGATATTCAGGAATTAAGTTTTCAAAAAATGTAAATAATTCAACTGAACTATTAATCATATTTTTTTCTAAGCCTTCAAAACTACTTCCACTATATTTTGTATCATATTCAAAAACATACTTTCCATGTCCGTATTGTAGTTCCCCTGCAGCTTGTCCATTACTAAAAACAATTAATTTTTTTATTGAATCATTTGGATCAAAAATTCTTTGATAGGCTCTTTGTTTTCCTTCACCAATCACTTTTATTTTATTATTTTCCGCTAGTTTTTTTAATGCATTTTGAACGGTTCGTTTGCCTATAAATGTTTTACTTACGATTTCGTTAACCGTAATAATTATATTTTCAATAACACTGTCTAAAATAATTTTTTCATTTTTATTAAGTTTTATTGGAAGCTCCTTTCGCGTAAGTTAGTGCAACTTTTTGCATATTTAATATATTTTTAATATTATAACATTTATTACGTAACTTCACGCAACTTATTTTAAATTTAAGTATTTTATAATATTTAGTATTGAAGTGAATTACTAGAAGGATACAGAAAGAAAATTGAAGCTTAACTTTTTATGTATAAGTGATAAATAACTTATACTGATTATGCTGACTATTTAATATGAAAATGTAATTGTTTTTAAAGAGCCTTTTAAAGTACTTTAAAAGGCTTAAAAACTTTAGATAACGATTGGCATTACAATTGTCTTAAAGTCTTCAGAAGAGACCACAAATGGAAGATTAGACTCATTTATGCCTATATTAAACTCACTTGTGTTTATTTGAGCTAAAAAATCTAATATATATTTACTGTTAATGGCTAATACAAAAGGCTCATTAAACGGTGTGTTAAATTGAACTTCTGTTTTTGCTTCGATGTTATCTTCACTTAACGATTCAAAAACAATAACTGAATTTTCAAAAGTGATTTTTAAATCATTTGAAATAGTAGTAATTTGTTTAATTGCATCAATCATTAAAGCCTTAGGAATAGAAAGATTATAAGTAGTTTCTTTAGGAATAATACGTGTAAAGTCTGGGAACTTTCCGTTAATAAGTTTTGTAAAGAAAGTGTACTGATCAGATTTAATGATTAAATGTGTATTGTCATAATAAATCTCAATAGCATTAAAGAAAAGTTTTTGCATTTCAATAATTGCTTTTTTAGGAATGATTAGTGAAAGCTCTTCAGAAGAGTTGTTTTCAATATTTACAAGAGCTAAACGTCTAGTATCTGTTGATACAATTGAAATAGCATCTTTAGAAATATCTATCAAAGCACCATTAAGTTCAAACTTAGGATTATTGTTATCAATAGCAGGTGTTATTTTTTTTAGTGATGAGATAAGTTTTTGAGAATCTAAATTGATTTTTGGTTTAGAATCAATAGTTGGGAACTCAGGAAATTCATTTGCATTAAAAGTAGGAAGTTTAAATTTAGAGTTATTTTGTTGAATATGTAACATTTCACCAATAGTATCTAATGTAATAAAGTCATCTTTTAATATACGTACAATGTCTAAAAGTTTTTTACCATTAGCAGTTACTGATCCAGGTGAAAGAGTTTCTACCTGATCAGTTTCTACTCTTAAACCAATTTCATAATCTGTAGCTTTTACAATTAGTTTACCAGCAACTGTCTCTAAATAAATATGAGAAGTGATTTGTGAGGTATCTTTTTTTTCTAGAAAAGCTTGTGAATGAATAAGGACATTTTCTAAAACGGTTTTAGCTATTGATATCTTCATGTTGAAATTCCTATATATTTAATAATAATTGTAATAGTAGTAGTAGGTGACATGAATAAGTGAATAACACCTTCAAACCCCTTGCTGCTGTATATGAACAAAGGTGAACACTTTTAGAAAGTTATTCACATTTGTTCACCTAAGAAATTATATCTTTTTTTGTTAATAATGAGAAGTAAATAAAAAATGCCCTTTTTTAAACAGCCTTTTGAGCAGACATTTTATTATTTAATTCATCAATTTTTACTTTAAAATCTTGATCTTCTTTTAGAAGCTGATTAATCTTACGCATGGTGTGTGAAATAGCAGTATGGTCTTTCATTCCAAAAAACTGTGCAAGTTGAGGCATAGAGTTTTGAGTAAGCTCACGAGCTAGGTAAATACACACACGACGAGAATAAACAATATTTTTACTTCGACTTTTTGAACGAATTTCACTGGGCTTAACATTAAGTTCTTTAGCTACAAATTTAATGATGTCTTCAATAGTAATGTTCTCTTTTTTGTCTTTAAGCTGTTCTTTGAGTACATTTTTTGTAAACTCAAGAGTAATTTCTTGGTTCATTAATTTCGCATAGGCATGTAATTTCGACAAGATACCTTCAATTTCACGTGCATTGTTGTCAATGATAGTTGCAATGTAATCAACAATCTCTTTAGAAATATCTACCTTATTCATCTCACATTTTTTCTTAATAATGGCAATTTTAGTTTCTAGTTCTGGAGGTTGAATGTCTGCAATAAGCCCCCATTCAAAACGACTTTGAAGACGATCTTCTAAACCAGCAATTTGTTTAGGGTGTTTGTCAGAGGTTAAAATAATTTGTTTGTTCTCAGCACGAAGGGTTTCAAAAGTATGAAAGAACTCTTCTTGAGTTTGGTTTTTACCGGAGAGAAACTGAACATCATCAATCATTAAAACATCACAGTTACGGTACTTGTCTTTAAAACGGTCCATAGTTTGGTTTCTAAGATGACGGGTAAAGTCATTTACAAACTGCTCAACAGAAGAGTAAATAACAGACTTACCTTGGGTTTGAAGGCGATTTCCTACTGACTGCATAAGGTGTGTTTTTCCTAAACCAACACCCCCATAAATGAAAAGAGGGTTATAAGCTTCACCAGGTTTTTCACATACAGACTGAGCAGCAGAAAAGGCAAATTGGTTTGTTCCACCCACAACATAGTTGTCAAAAGTATAAGAAGGGTTTAGAAGACTCTGATGGGCTGAATGTTGAGGAGCAGTAGAAGAACTCTCTTTAACCTGTTTTGATTTACGTCTATTTTTAAGTTCAATAGCAACTTGAGGCTTAACAGAGGTCTTTACTTCAAAAAGGTGAGCAATTTTTTCGCTGTACTTTGTTTTCACCCAAGAAGCAATAAGAGGATTCGGCGCAAGAAAAAGAGCATAATCAGTTTTTGAATCTTCCGTACAAAAAACAAGTTGTTTGATGTACCGGTTATATTCAATTTCATTAATTTCTTCTTTTAGAAGGCTTAAAATAGAATCACCAATGGTCATAATTTCTCTCTTTATAAGTGCAAAAATAAATCAACTTTATTCACTGTGAATAACTTTTAGCAATAATATCGAAATTTTTCACAAAACACGCTAAAATAGCGAATAAACAGCATGTGAATAAAAACTTATTCACATATGTGAACAAAACAGTAAAATAAGTGAATAAACCCTATGTGTTAGGGGAAAAGGTCTGATGTGAATATCTTGGGAATAGATCCTGGTACAAGAAACTTAGGATACGCCATAATCTCTTTAGAAATGGGGAAATTAAAACTAGTTGAAGCGGGTCTTATTAAGATGAAACAAGATGAGCTTCAAAACCAAATTCCTCAAATGGTAGAGGGTTTTGACCTTATTTTTAAAGACCATAAAATTGATGAAGTAGCAATGGAAGATATTTTTTATGCCCATAACCCCAAAACAACTATAAAACTTGCCCAGTTCCGTGGAGCAATGATGTTAAAGATTTTACAAGAGTTTGGACAGTTTCAAGAGTACACTGCATTACAGGTAAAAAAGGCATTAACAGGTAAAGGAAAGGCACAAAAAGAGCAGGTTGCTTACATGGTTCAGCGTCTTTTAGGCATTAAAAAAGAGATAAGACCCTTAGATATTTCTGATGCAATGGCAGTGGCTATAACCCATGCTCAACGGGTCAAACTACGTAAAAATAGTTCAAAATAATTGAAGATTATATTCAGTTACACATAATTAACATTTTTTTTAAAGATACTTATTTACTAAGATAAGGTAAAATGATTCCAATCAAGGGGATATTTTATTTTTAAAATAAGGATTTTATTATGAATGAAAAAACTATTTCAGCCCTTAGAAATGCAGAAAAAAATTATATTGATTATAAAAAACTAGAAACGGGAAGTTTAAAATTACCGGAACATATTGCTGCACTTCATGCACTTTTTGACTCTTTTATATTTTCAGGAGTAGCGGTTTCTCAAGTGACTGAGGCTATTATAGAGATGGAAGAAGACACCTATTTATTTGAAGCCTTAGTGGAACCGCATTTAAGAGTGGTAGATGACGTGGAAATGATTGCTAGACAGTACACACCTATGTTTGTGAAGTACATTGCACAAATAGCACAGGGAACGGAAAGTAAAATAGCCGTAGAAAAACTTTTTGCTTAAGGGCACCTCTAAAACCCCTATATTCACTCAGAGATATTTTGAAAGGTAAGATTGTGTAAGTGTTTTCTTGAGTCATAGCCGTAGCTCTGGCGATGGAAAAACTTGTGCAAGATTGCATTTCAAAATACCTCCCGAAGGGCGATACAAGAAATTCACTCTTAATCGTTGGATATGATTGAAGCTATTCATAGCTGCTTCACACATCCGCCTCATAATAGCAAACTTCTTGTATCGCTGAGAGAATATAGGGGTTTTAGAGGTGCCCTTATTTTAAAACCTTAAAGTCTACAAACTCATAATCATAAGGATTTTTTTCGTCCTTTAGATGTTTCTCTCTTTTTAACTCTTTTAAATTTAACTTCTCATACTCTGGAAATTTTGTATCACCATCAACGTCTAAATCAATAAACGTCAAATAAAGCTTGTCGGCTTGTGAAATGGTCTGCTCATATAAGTAACCACCCCCAATAATCATCACTTCTTCAACATCACTTACAAGCTTTAGGGCATCTTCTAATGAAGTAACCGTGTCACAGCCTTCTAAAGTGTAATCAGTATTATGACTCATAACAATATTTTTTCTACCTGGAAGAGGCCTACCAATAGACTCATAGGTCTTTCTTCCCATGATAATAGGCTTACCTAAGGTAACTTCTTTAAAGTGTTTTAAGTCAGCAGGAAGGTGCCAAGGCATCTCATTATCTTTACCGATAACGCGGTTTTTAGCCATAGCAACCATAATAGAAATTATAGGCATAGATATCTCCTAAACTGCAAATGGATATTTAATAGGATCATGACACTCATAACCAGAAATAGAAAAGTCATCCATAGTAACCCATGTTTCTAAATCTTCTAAGCTTTGAATCTTGTCTGAAATATGAAGTTGAGGAGAAGCAAAGGGCTCTCGTTTAACCTGAACGTCACGCATAAGCTCTAGCTGGTCTTCATAAATGTGGGCGTTGACGATTTTGTGATAGGCAGTCCCAGCTTTTTTTCCTGTAATTCTTGCCATAAGGGCTAAAAAGGCAAAGACTTGAACTTGGTTAAAGTTAAGTCCTAAAGGAACATCACATGAGCGTTGGTACGAAGTTAAATGAAGGGTGTCTCCAATAAGAGAAAAAGTATGGGTGTGCATACAAGGACGTAAACAACCCATGTGAAACTCACCCGGATTGTAAAAAGTAACAATCTCTGCTCGGTCATCAATTCCATTTTTTAAGTTGTCAACGACTTTTCTGAGTTGGTCAATGGTATTACCCTCAGGTGTTTTCCATGAACGGGCTTGAACACCATAAACACGACCCATATCATCTTCACCTTTGCGGTAAGGGTTGTTTAACCAAGCTTCATTAAGGTTAGCATTAGCGTCCCAAGTTTTAGTTCCTAAGGCACGAAAGTCAGCAGCATTGTCATACCCACGGATATAACCTAAAAACTCAGCAATGGCAGATTTAAAGTATGACTTACGTGTGGTAATCATAGGAAATTCATTTTTCCCAACCTCATACTGAAGGTCTGCATTAATAACTGTCAAGCAGCGTTTGCCTGTACGTTCGTTTTCAATCCAAGTGCCTTCATCAATGATTCTATTACAAAGTTCTAAGTACTGCTTCATCTTCACCCTTTCTTGTTGAGATAATTATAGTCAATATAGGTATAATATAATATAAGACGAAGGAAAGAAGATGAAATATTTAATTTTTTTACTACCACTGCTTATTTTTAGTGCATGTTCATCCAAGAATATTCGCGTTAATGGTCTTTCATGCCCTGCTGATTTTTCTCAAGAGAGAGTCCATAAAGATATTACATCATGTCGTTATTATGATGAAAAAGAGGCAGCAGAAGCTTCTAAAAGACCGATTAAAGAAGATTGTGTGGAATGTTTAGAGAAAAAAGGTTATAAACTCGAACAATGATAAGTTTCAACAAACAGCAGGTTAAAGTACTCCTCGTTACCTTCTCTTTTTTATTGATGGGATGCGAGGGGTTTAAGTTCCAAGGAACTATGTGTGACTCTATGCAACCCGGTGAGGTCTCAACAGAGTGTCATGCTTATTCTGAAGAAGAGGCGAAAAAAGCCAGCGAATCACCTGCTCAAAAAATAGATAATGATGTAAAATACAAAAAAGCTAAACCCGTAAAATATGAGAATGAAACAAAAGATTAATATTTCTCATATCTACTCTTCGCCCGAACATCATTACTTTACAAGAAAAAAATTTGATGTGGGTAAGGCTGAAACCTTTGAGCATGAGACTTTAGAACTTGAACCCAATAGAGGTATTAAAGGGGACAGGTTTGAGTTTTCAAAGTATCCTATAACCTTTGTTAGTGAAGAGGTTATAAGAGAAGTTTGTAAAGAGTTAGATTTGGAGTATTTGCCTAATCTATTTAGACGTAACATTGTACTCTCAGGTATAAATTTAACTCAACTTATTGGTAAAACCTTTCGTATTGGAAATGTAGAGTTTGAAGGACTAGAGCACTGTGCACCATGTACATGGATGAATGCAGTTATGAAAAAAGGTGCTTATAAACTTATGAGTGGGCGCGGTGGTTTACGGGTTAAGGTTTTAAACAAAGCCACCTTAACACAAGGTGATAACACCTTACTAATAGAAGATAACTTTGAGTTATTAGATCCACTAGAAGCACTAAAAAAACCAAGAATACCTTAAAGAATGTTCAAGAGTAAAATAGAATAAATAAGGATACAGTAATGCAAGCACAGGACAGATTTTTTGGGATTTCGGATGACTTCCGTTCTCCTTACGCACGTGATAGAGATAGAATTATTCACTCAGGAAGTTTTAGAAAGTTAGAATATAAAACGCAGGTGTTTTTAAACCAAGAAGGTGACTTCTTTAGAACACGCCTAACGCACTCCATTGAAGTTTCACAAATTGCTCGTTCTATCTCTTCGCAGTTAGGGCTTGTTGAGTCTTTAGCAGAAGCCATTGCTTTGGCGCACGACTTAGGACATACACCTTTTGGTCATGTAGGTGGTGATGAGTTAGACAAACAGTTAAAACAAGCGGGTTTTAAAAATGGTTTTGAGCATAACTATCAATCTTTTAGAGTGCTTACCTTTTTAGAAAAACGTTATAAGGGATTCAATGGTCTTAACCTCTCATTTGCAACGCTTGAGGGTGTTTTAAAACACTCTTACCCTTATGACAAACCTTTCTTACCTCAGGAGATAGACAAGTTTTTTAAACTAGACACCCATCCTTCGGTTGAGGCAATGGTTGTTGACAGAGCTGATGAAATTGCTTACATGAGTCATGACATTGATGATGGAATACATTCAGGTCTGATTAGTTTTGACACCCTAAAAAAGAGTGAGTTAGCTCAAGAAGTACTTCAAAAGGTTTATGATGAAGGAATTACTGAAGATGAAGATGAGATGTTTAGATACCGTTTTTCTTCACACTTCATTAATCATTTAGTCTATTCTTTGCTTGAGTACTCTAAAGAAAAGGTAGATAACTCAAGAGTACTTGCGTCTTGCATTTCAAGTTCGAAGCCTATTCCTATTGGTTTTGAACCAGAACTCGAAACAAAGATTAAAAAACTTAAAAAGATACTCTTTCAAGAACTTTACCAACATAAAGAGATAGTACGAAAAATGTACGCAGGTAAAAAAGCAGTTGAAGGACTTTTCAAAGCCTTAATGGAAGAGCCTAAGATGTTACCAAAATACTTTGCAATACAGTTAGATTCACGAGAAAAACATAGAGTAATCGCAGACTATATAGCGTCACTTTCAGACAGGTCAGCTATGGCTTTATATAATGAAATTTATGGGAAGATTTGAGTCTTAGCCTCAGGGGAAGGGTGAAGAGGAAATGGTAAAGAATAAAAGCCTTTTCTTTCTATTCACTATTCCCCATTAGTGAGGCGCTCCATTGCCCATCTTAAACAAGTTATTGTTTAAGATTAATTAGAGTGTTTAGAATCTGATCAGAAGTCGTAATTGTTTTACCATTAGCTTGGTAACCACGCTGAATAATAATCAGCTGTGTAAGTGAACGCGAAAGATCAACATTAGAAGCTTCAAGCGCTGCTGATTGAATAAAACCACGTCCAGCAGTTGCTGCTGTACCAATGATTGGGTCACCTGAATTGGCAGACTGTAAATATACATTCCCACCATCAGCGGTTAGA
>Ga0256826_1000221_pt1 | contig 32792 bp, 27 predicted proteins | sample CV79metaG_FD_185975 | JGI IMG/M metagenome (GOLD analysis project Ga0256826, IMG submission 185975) | Hydrothermal vent microbial communities from East Pacific Rise, Pacific Ocean - CV79 | ecosystem: Environmental > Aquatic > Marine > Hydrothermal vents | place: Pacific Ocean: East Pacific Rise...
CTTTCAAAGAAAGAGCCCACCGAAAAGTGTGAGTAAAAGGGTTAGATTTGCCTCAGATTGTGCCAAACGTCTGACCGACAGCGTACTGCTGTACGCCGAGCGTCATACTTTGGTGCAAGGTGAGGTGAAGCTAACCCTTTTACTTGATTTGGTTTATTTTTAGGACGAACTCCACTTCTGGTTTTGAGAGGTGCAACTCCTTAGCAATCATATCCACCCCAATCCCCTGCTTATAAAGCCCTAATATCTTCTCATCATCCATACCCTGAACAGACGAAGGCATTGAAAAATTACGCAGACCGCCTTCAACATTTTGAAAACGTCGTTCCGAATCATCTTGTATATTTTCTGTAATATGTTCTAAGCTTTCAAGGCGTTGTAAAAGAGGCTCTGAAAGGGCCGTAATACCACTCTCAAGCTGTTGCATCAACTCCTCACCGCTAAGTCCTCTATCCATACTCGCTATCTCTACAACACGTTTGTTCATCTTCTTTTCAAGTTGATAGAACTGACGATTCAAATCTTCTACTGCGGATGCAATTGTGCGAAGTTTACGTGTGTGTTCACTCTCTTTTAATGAGATGTAGTAAAAAATAAACACAACCACAAGACCTGAACCGATTAGAAGATATTCAAACTCACTCATGACGTCTCTCCTCGCATCTCTCGAATCATAATACGTTCACGTGCTGTCATATAGGATGCCCACTCTTTTTCATCACGTTCATGGATTTTCATAATTTTAGCCAATTTTGTTGATTCAGCTTTAAAAAACAGTCCCATTTCACGTCTAGGATGTACCGGCATATCAACCCGTCCATAGTAGATTTCACCTGTTTTTAAAATATCTGTTTTAAGCTCAAAATGGTTAAATCCAATACGTTCTATCATCGCCTCTTTTGGTAGTACTAAAAGTTTTGAGGGTTCGTCTTTGATATAGCGTTCTAATGCATCTATTTTACGGTGCATCTCTATCATTAAGTTCAGTAAAACAGGATCACTTTCTGCTGTTTCGCCTCGTGCTTTTGCCAATTTTAGCCACTGAGAGATAGGATCACCATCCCCTTCACTTAACTGTTGGTACTCACGTTCGTATACTTCATGGTCATTTTTATTGACATCATAAGTAATACTTAGTGGTGCTGTTATCAGTCGAATACTCATGCGAAAATCCTATCAAGAACTATCATTACAAAAAAGACAACACCTAAGTAACCGTTAACAGTGAAAAAGGCACGATCAATTTTTGTAAACTCTTTACGAACTAGATAGTGCTCATAACCTAGCATAAAGGCAGAGAAGATAACCGCCACCCAAGCAAAAAATCCTAATGAGGCGCAGGTTACAAAAAATGCCCAAAACATAATGGTAATACCATGGAAAATAGTCGAGATAAAAAGTGTAGCATCGGCGCCATACTTTGAAGGAATTGAGTGCAGACCACGCTGTTTATCAAAATCTATATCTTGAAGGGAGTAAAGTAGGTCAAACCCTGCTACCCAGAAGACAACACCCACACTTAAAAGTAACGACCAAACAGTAATTGTACCACTGACCGCAACCACACCTGCAATAGGTGCTAACCCTAAGGAAACACCTAGTACTACATGAGCCAAAGATGAAAAACGTTTGAAGTAAGAGTATGACCCTAAAATAAAAAGAATGGGCACACTCATTGCAAAAGCCAAATCATTTATCATATAAGCAATCGCAATAAAAACAAGGGCATTTACAATCGTAAAAAGTAGAATCACACTGCCATCTAAACGGCCATCAACACTCGGTCTGTTTTCCGTTCGTGGGTTTTGTGCATCAATATCTCTATCGGCATAGCGGTTTAGACCCATCGCAAAGTTACGTGCCGTCACAGCAGCTAAAACACCTAAAAATAGTAGTGAAAAACCAAACCATCCATCAGCAGCAACAATCATTGCTATAAAAATAAAAGGGAGTGAAAAAATAGAGTGTTGGAACATTACCAACTCGTTAAAATCTTTAAGTCTTTGAATTACACGTTGCAAAAAATGCCTTTGTATTATTGTTAATATTTATTAACTGCTATTTTAGCAAATTTTATCTATATATCTTCATCTCATCATAATGATTACTGAATTTAGGTGCTTTTAGAAACTCTAGTAACTCTTTTTGCATGTAGGGGTTTTCAAAAGTGTTGATATGCCCTGCTTTTGTATCTAACCAAAAGAGCTTAGGTGGTGTTGCCGCATCAAAAAGTTGCCATGAGTGGTTCGGTGAAATTGTTGTATCTTTTGAACCGGCAACAAAAAGTAGAGGTGTCTTAATATCTGCCACAACATCAATAGCATTATAGTCTCCATCAAGCAGAGGATAGGCTAAAGGATAAAAGGGCCACGTAAGATAACTGCGTCTCATAATCTCAGTTCCTAAAACTTCTAAGTCGCTAAAGGTTGAGTCAATAATAGCAAGTTGAATTTGGGGTCGTGCTTTTAAAGCAAGAGCATTAATTGCTAAGGTTCCACCAAGAGATTCCCCACTCAATATATAGGGTTTTTTATACTGTGTTTCAAGATAATCAAGAGCAATGTTAACATCACTAATAGCCTCTTCTAAATCAGGTTCTCCTTCAGAAGCTCCATAACCACGATAGTCAAAGATAAACACCTCATAGCCGGATGCAACCAACCAAACCCATGATGTGAAATGCGCTGACATGTTTTGCGCATTTCCATGAACTACAAACAGTAAGCCTTTAGAGGGAATTTTAGGTTTAATCCACCATGCATTTAGCCTGATATCATCGTTGATGAATGTGTGTTCTTTATATGTAAGATTATAATCTGTTGGGGTTCGATAGATGTAGCTATCAGGCTGAAATACCACTGAGGTACAGCCTGATGAGAAGAGGAAAAACGTAAAACTAGTTAGGAGTGATTTCATCATCACTTATTGTAGTATTTTGTTCTTGAGAAGCTTCCATAGTAATCTCATACGATACTGCACATGCTGCTGATGAGAAAAGAGCTAAAAAGTAAAACAAAAAGATACCTACAGGAATAAGTACTAATGTTGCAAAACTAAATGTTGCTAAAAGCCCAATAGCAAAGATAGTAAGCATCCAAACAATAACTAATAAAAAGTAGTTCAGGTTAAGGCTTGCTTTCCATGTTTGTGGTGAAAACATTTTAAACAGCGCTTTAAATGCACCACCAAAAGTCTCTTCTTTATAAATACCACCAACAACGATCGGAAAAATATAGCTAATAAACAGCATGATAAGACCAAAAACAAAGATCAACATACCAAGTCCAGCTGCAGAAGCAGGTTCTAAACCATTAGCAAGATCAACAAAAGCATCACTAGCACCAAAAATAACTGCTAAAATACCTAACACAATAAAAAGTGCTATTTCAACTACGAAAAATCCAACAAAATATCCAAAAGCAACTCCTAATCTTCCGACAAGAGCTTCTTTTAGTGTTAGCTTTGCAACACCACTATAATAGTTTTCTAATGACTCTGATTGATATACTAGCTTACCTATAGTAACTTGTAATGAGAAAAACATTGCCATTAACATCATAGAAAACACTAAACCAAGAATAGGAATCATTGAGAGTAATGCCATTCCAAAAAGAGCGAGTATAATAAAAAGTGACAGCATTTTATTCTTAGTGAAAAAGTTCCATGCTAAATGAAACGACAGTTTAATCGGTGTTGGTGAAAAATCCATGTATGGCCTTAAAATGTGAGTTTGGTATAATTAAACCTCTACTTCGCAGTAAATTAAATTATTGTGATATATTAACGAAAATAAATTAAAGTAAACTATGAAACAAATTGCCATCTTGGGTCCTACTGCTTCTGGTAAAAGTGACCTTGCCTTAACTCTTGCCAAAAACCACAACGCACTCATACTCTCTATTGATTCTTTAAGTGTTTATAAAGAGATTGATATTGCCTCTGCTAAGCCCTCTAAAGCAGAGTTATCTGAAGTAACACATTATGGGGTTAATGCGATCTTTCCTAATGAGCCTTTTAGTGTCTCAACGTTTATAAACTCTTATCAACAGGCAAAAGAAGATGCCATAGCCCATCATAAAAATCTTATTATTGTTGGGGGAACAGGCTTTTACTTAAAAACTTTACTGAGTGGACTTTCTACCATTCCAAACTTTTCACAAGAGACCTTAGTTAAAACTAAAGAGATGCTTTGTGATGTCCAAAAGACCCACCAACTACTTTACAAGATCGATCCTGAATATTTTGCTAATATCGCAGATAATGATCGATATCGCCTTGAAAAGATGTTACCGATCTATCTTGAAACAGGCGTATCGCCTTCACAATGGTTCAAGGAAAATCCTCCAAAACCCATTATAAAAAATTTGGACCTATTCGAAATTGATGTGAAAAGAGATATTTTGCGACAGCGTATTCAAAAACGTACCGCTATGATGTCAAAGAGTGGTCTAATCGATGAGATATGCTATCTTGAGCGTCAATACTCACGCGGACCTAATGCGATGTCTGCCATAGGTATTGTAGAGGTTTTAGAGTATCTAGATGGCTTTGTTTCTAAAGAGGTTATGATAGAAAATATCGTAACACACACCGCACAACTTGCTAAACGCCAGCAGACGTTTAACCGTACCCAGTTTGAAAACCAAAAACTTTTAAGTGTTGATGCTATTTTTCACGAAGCCGAAGCAATTTTTAATTCAACTACTTAGGCTCAGAATCTTTTAAAAAAGGGCTAATGTATCTTGAGAGAGTTTTCCCCATGCAGAGTTTGCATCGGCTTTAACACTGGCTTCATAAGCTATTTTAGCTTCTGATTTTTTACCTTCTTTTTGAAGGAGAGAGCCGAGTTGATACTTCTGTCTAGCTCGTGTAGCATCAGAGAGTTTTTTGTCATCTAAACTTTTAATAACCTCAAGTGCTTGTCTATCTTCAGAGAGATTGATATAAGCTTGAGAGAGTGTAAACTCAATATATGGTGTTTGCGAATAAGCCTTAGCCCGACTTTGTAAGGTCATCACTTTTTTAGCATAGTTGACAATCATCTGATTGTTTTTTTTACCTTGCGCTAGAGTTACCATTTGTGTATAGCGCTCACTATCTTTAAACACTAAACCAAAGGCATCTTCAATATCTGCTATGGCAGCTATCATTCCTTCTTTATCTCCCAAGCGCTGGTAAGCATCAAAAAGAATACGACGTACTTCATCATAACTATCTGTTTTTTCCATCTTACTTAACGATACTAACTCTTTAGCTGCTTGTGTCACTTCAGAATAATTTCCAGTTGCAAAATCAGTTTGGATGTAACGGTAGAGCCAGTCCATACGCGTTTCTAAGTTTTTCTCTTTTAAATGACGTGAAACAGTCTCTTTTGCCAAAGTAAAATCAGCCCCTTTAAACGCACAATCAAATAGCTCTTTGTCCCATTTTTGAGAGAGGGTAATGTTGTAAGTTTTAGAGAGGGTAATAACCTCTTTACACTGTTTTTTCTCCAATGATTGCTGCATTAATCCTTGTGCTGCTTCATCAATAAGCGTGTCAACATCAGGGTAAAGCGTGCTATCGAGTTGACTAAGAGAGTTATTCAAATCTAACGTTGCTCTAAACTCGCCACTATCACATAAAAGTTTTGCTTTTTTATACAAAGCTTTATCGCCAATGCTGTCATTAGCATAGGTCTGCATCAAGGTGTCATACTCTTTTATCTTAGCACTTAAATTGGCATCAAGGTTTTCAAAGAAAAGCGCATCTTTCGCTTCTTGAATTTCCTCTACATACTCACCGTACTTATAGGTATCAAGATATTTATTGAAAATACTAAGAGCTTCCTCTTTTTGGTCTGCCTTTGCCAACCATATACCTTCATTACGTAACATCTCTTCATCATACTCATTTGAGGCAGGAGATTTAGCATAGATGGCATCTACAATACGGGCCGCTGTTAGATAATCAAGATGGTCTGAAAAGGCCATAGCTAACTCTAAAGATGTCTCAAGTTGTGTTGCAAAATAGTTTGCATTGGCATCTAATATCTTATCTACATAGACCTTGGCGTCTTTAGGCTTGTTATGTTCAATGTAATACGAACTCATTTTAAATGCAGCTAAAGAGGCAGTATCAACATCATCCGTCGCATAGAGGGCTTTTTCATAATAGGTCAGTGCTTTTTGTGCATTACCTGAAGCTTCTAGCTGCTCCGCTTTATAAATCATACCAAGGTGCGCATAGTGGTTTTTAGGATGTTCATCAAAAAGACGTTCAAAAAAGTAGTCTGAATCCGTATAAAGTCCCATAGATGAATACGCTTTTGCCGTATAGGCTAAAACCTCAGGTACATTTTCATCTGAAGAGTAGGCTCTTAAAAAGATTTTGGTACTCTGTAAAAGTGCCGTATTCTCTTCTAAAAAGTGATAGGCACGAATACGATATAGAAAAAGTTCACTTTTAAACACTGTATCAGGATACTCTTGTAAAACATCATCAATCAAAGAGAGGGTTGCCTCATAATCTTTTGCCTTGTAATAACGTTTAATCGCTAAGTAATCGGAAACATCTTTAATTTTTGAGATATGAATTGGATTGCCTTTGATATCAAGCCCACCTACAAAGGGGAAGGCACTATCCCGCATTGTTATAGGAAAGTTGATAGCCGTTGAGGGAAGTTTTTCACTACTCAAAAAAGGAATTTTCTCTTCAAAACCAACAACCATCCATTTTTGAGATAGTTTTACATTTGAAGCAAAGGTTGTTGTCTCTTTTTTCAAATCAAATATCATAGGAAAAAGTTGCATTTTATGTGTTGGCTTAATTACTATAAAGTAGTTACGACCCTTTGTTGTAAAGCTAATATCAAAAAAGTTATTACTTAGGGGCTTGAGACTTTGGGAAGGACGCTGAGCAAATACACATACAATTTGTGTTGTTTGGTCAAAGTCATTACGAATACTTTCACATAAAAACTTATTAGTATCTTCGATATGAATGATAGAAAAAGGCGTGCTGTTTTCTTTGCCACTTTGAACAGAGAGTTCAAGTCCAAAAAGTAAAAAAGGTAGTAGAAGAAAAGCTAAGAGTTTAACAAGCACTTGCAGTCCTTAGGTGTAGATGTGTAAATGCGTTAATGTGTTATAGAAGTTTATGTTATAACACATCTATACGTGGCCTCGGCAAGGCCACAATTTAGATACTAATATCCGCTATTATACACAAAAGCAGAGATAAACTCTAACAGTGGATTAATAAGAATTGCAGAGAAGATTGTTAAGACAACAGCCATACCAATAATACTACGCAGAGACGTTGATGCATTAATCATATAAACGCGACCATCATTGATAGGTTCTTTCATAAACATATAAACTATCAGTTTGATGTAGTAATAGCCAGCGATAGCCGAGTTAAGTGCCATAATTAATGCTAACACTGTGTACCCTGCACTTACGGCTGCACCAATAAGGTAAATTTTACCCCAGAAGATTGCAAATGGTGGAAGCCCTGCTAATGAAAGCATGAAAATAGCCATTACCGTTGCAGACACAGGAGCTGTTTTCATCATTCCTGAGAATTTTTCAAAAGGATGATCGGAACTTTGCCCTGCTGGTAAAGACTTTTGACGACTTACCCATAGCATAGCGAAGGCACCAAGGTTTGTAAAACTAAATACTGCCCAGTAGAGGAAAAGACCTGTATTTGACTGTGTTGTACCAATTAAAAGTGCTGCCATAACAAAACCAGCATGTGAAATAGATGAGTATGCCAGCATACGTTTAACATCTTTTTGCACCAGTGCCCAAATGTTGGCAGCGGTCATCGTAATAACAACCGCTGCATATAACACTACTTGTAACCAAACAACACCTGAGTGTACTAATGGCTCAAAAAGACGCATAGCAACAACAAAAGCTGCTATCTTAGGCACAATAGACATGTAACCCGCTAAAGCTGCAGAAGCACCTTCATAAACATCAGGTGTCCATGTGTGAAATGGTACTAATGAAAGTTTGAAACCAAACGATGCTAACATAAATACTGTTGCAACAAGTACAAAACCGATATCAGCATAACCATTTGCATTAAGTACTGCAAATATTTGTGTTAACTCGATTGATCCCGTAAGTGCATAAAATACCATGGCACCAAAAGAGTAAAGGCCGGCTGCTAATGCACCCATTGTAAAGTATTTCACAGCTGCTTCAAAAGATTTTGAACGGTTATGAAGTGCAATAAGTGTGTAAAGAGCTAAAGAAGCTGTCTCTAAACCAACAAAGATAAGAATTAAGTTATCGGTTGCCACCATAAACTGGAAACCTGCAATCATAAACATAAACAGTGCAAAAAACTCTGGATATGAAAATTCATGGAAACGTTTTGATGTTAATGCCAAAGGAATAAACATCATAGATGCTACAACAATAATAATTTGTGAAAGAATGGCAATACCATCGATCATCATCATGTTGAACACACCTGTTATTGTGCCACCTTGTGCAACAGCACTTGCAAAGTCTACTAATGAACCAAGGTCTAGAAGTAAAAATAGTAATGAAATCATTACGTATAAAGACTTATTAAGGCCCCCTTTGAAGAGGTCAATAACTAAAATAGATAATGCACCGGCTACGGCGATTAACATTGGCGCTAGGGTCACTAGATTTAGTGAGGCTAATGATACGTTAACTGGCTCTAACATTAGTGCGCTCCTTGTGTAATTTCAATTTCACGAGTCAAGTTAGGAATCGCAGATTTTGCTTCTGGAGTCACTGCTTTGTCGTGCATAAGTTGAACAATCGCTTCAACTGAGTTGTTAATTGGTTCAAGAATTGGTTTTGGATAAACACCTAACCAAATTGCGAGAATTACTAATGGAATCAGTGCAAATTTTTCACGACCATTAACATCTTTTAATTCTTTGTTTTTATCGTTAGTCAGTTCACCGAAAAATGCTTTTTTGTATGCTGTTAACATATAAATAGCACCTACGATAATCGCAGTACCAGCGAGAAGGGTTAACATATGTGACTGTTGGTAAAAACCTAGTAGTGATAAAAATTCCCCCACAAAGTTAATCGTTAGTGGCATACCCACGGAAGCCATCATCATAATTCCAAAGATAAGTGCATAACGAGGCATAACATGTGCTAAACCACCAAACTCACTCATCATCTTAGTATGACGTCTGTCATAGATGACTCCAACAAGATAGAAGAGTGCCCCAGAGACAACCCCGTGACCAATCATCAAAAATACAGAACCAGTGATACCTTCAACATTGAGTGCAAACGTACCTAAAATGATAACACCCATGTGCGATACTGAAGAGTAAGCAACAACTTGCTTGAGGTCTTCTTGAGCGTATGCAACCATCGCTGTATAGATAATCATAATAATTGCTAAAATTGCCATCATTGGCATAAAAAATACCGATGCATCAGGGAACAGTGGCAACGAGAAACGGATAAATGCATACGTACCCATTTTCAGGAGTACAGCTGCAAGAATTACCGAACCAATTGTTGGTGCTTGACCGTGAGCATATGGTAGCCAGGTATGGAATGGAAACATTGGAACCTTAATAGCAAATCCAAAGAAAAATGCGATAAATAACCACATTTGGAAGTTCTCAGGAAGAATCAGACGGTACCACTCTAAAATAGAGAATGACCATTGTCCTGTTGCTTGATAGTAGAAGTACGCCATAAATAGCATACCTACTAACATAATTAATGAACCAAAGAAGGTATATAAGAAGAACTTAACCGACGCATAAATACGTTTTGGTCCACCCCATGCTCCAATGATATATAACATTGGTACAAGAGAAAGTTCCCAAAACACATAAAATAAAATCGCATCAAGTGCTGCAAATACACCAATCATTGTCATTTGTAAAAATAGTAGTGTAATAATTAACTCTTTAACACGTACTTTTTCACCAAGTGTTGCGATACCGATAAAAGTAAACATTGATGCCATAACAATAATAAAAAGTGAAATACCATCAATACCAAGAAGGTAAGAGATACCAAATGCTGGAATAAGCGCTGCTTGTTCCATAAACTGCATACCTGTAATGCCACCATCAAACGCGTACCATAACCAAAGTGAAAGTACAAATTCAATTGCTGCTACGGCAGTACCGTAAGCACGAATTGAATCTCTTTGTACCATGAATCCTAATACACCAGCTAATGCTGGGAAGAAAATGAGGATCGATAAAATGTGATCTAACATTACTTAAGCTCCTAATCCAGGAACAAGCGTCGTCGCCATGTTCCAAATAATTCCCGCATTTGCGTAAACCGCCGCTAAGATTAACATTACAAGTAAACCTACAACCATCCATTTAAGCATAGTTGAGAGGTTACCATCTTGCATTTTGTGTGTTGCTTTACCGGTACCATAAATAATACCTGCAATGCCATCTACTGTTGCATCCACAATCTTCATATCTATTTGCCACATCATTTTTGATAGTTCACGATACGGTTGTGTTAAAAATGTCTCATAAAACTCAGGAATATAATACTGGTTAAGAAGTACTTTATAGAAAGGTTTTTGAGCCATAGCCGCATCTTCTTTTACCACACGGGCATATTTTTTATACGCATATGCAATAGAAAGAAGGACAAACAGTTGGGTACCGATTGTCATAATCCAAAACGTTGTTGCTGAGTGAATATGATACTCCGTTGCTGGAAGCACTTGAGTTACCATTTCATAATAGTATGCTTTAAATGAACCGGCAATCACTGCTAAGATAGCTAAAGGTGCCATTGCTACTAACATAAACTTGTACGCTTCGTGTGGGTGAATACCCAGTTCGCTATGACGGTCATTACCATGGAAAACCATTGCAATAAGACGGAATGAGTAAAACGCTGTCATACCCGCTGTTAATAGTAATACGGTATAAATAATATAGTGATGTTCAACAAAACCAACCTCTAAGATAAGATCTTTAGAGAAGAAACCGGCTAGAGGATAGATACCTGCAAGTGCTACTGACGCAAGCGTCATCATAATCATCGTACCCTTCATTGCCTTACCAAGGTTACCCATTTTAAAAGGATCAAGTTCATCATGCATTGCGTGCATAACATTACCTGCGCCTAAGAAAAGAAGTGCTTTGAAAAAGGCATGTGCCATAAGATGGAACAGTGCTACCCAGTAAGCACCTAAACCAGCAGCTACAAACATGTAACCTAACTGAGACAGTGTTGAGTAAGCAATAATACGTTTCATATCACGATTAACCAATGCCATAGATGCTGCATACATTGCAACAAAAGCACCAAGAGAAGCGATAAAGAGACCTACATCAGGAATCAAGTCATATAGTGGATTCGCACGAACTACTAAATAAACTCCAGCTGTTACCATCGTTGCTGCGTGAATAAGAGCAGAAACGGGTGTTGGACCTTCCATTGCATCCGCTAACCATGTGTGGAAAGGGAATTGTGCTGATTTACCCATAGCACCAATAAATAAGAAGATACCCATAATGGTTAAAGTGTGATTATCAAGTGCTGGCATTGCTGCAAATGCTTCATCATACTGTAGTGTACCGGTGTTCCAATATACTAAGAACATACCAATAAGCATAGCAAGGTCAGCAACACGGTTCATAATGAACGCTTCGTTTGCAGACCATGTTGCAACTTCTTTGTGATACCAAAAACCAATCAGTAACCAAGAACAAAGACCAACGCCTTCCCAACCGATAAAAAGACCTGCAAAGTTATCACTCATAACAAGAATCATCATTGAAAATACAAAAGCACTTAGGTATGAGAAGAAACGATTAAAGCCCTTGTCATGATCCATATATCCAATTGAGTAGATATGAACAATAGTCGAGACTGTTGTTACAACCATCATCATTGTTACTGATACTTGATCAACAACAAATCCAAAGGGAATGTAAAGGTTTCCTGTTGCCATCCATGTCATTAGCTCTACATGAATTACGTCCCCACCACTCATGATGTGAACTAATAAAATTGTACTACTTACAAACGATGTAAATAGTAAAGCTGAAGGAATCAACCCCGCCCATAATGTTTTTTTATTGGCTCCAAAAAGTGCTGCAAACATTGAGCCCACTAGCGGTGAAAAGAGTGCAATATATAAATACATTTCCATTATGTCTATCCTTTCATCGATGTCATAGTCATTAGATCAATATTACCAGTACGCTTGTACCAAACAATTAGAAGACCTAAACCTACAGCAACTTCAGATGCAGCAATTGCGATTACGAAGAATGCAAACATTTGACCTGCAAAGTCATTGTAGTAGTGTGAAATTGCTGCAAAAGCAATATTTACTGAGTTAAGTAAAATCTCTGTTGCAAAAAATAGCATTAAAAGATTTGTACGACGCATTACACCCACTAAACCAATACCAAATAACAGTGTAGAGAGTACAAGATAGTGTGTTAAACCAATTTCCATCATATGACAACCTTTTTGTTTGCTTCTTCATGAATCACGATGTCATCATCTTGCATTAAAGTCAGTGATTGATCCATTTTTTTACCGGCAAGAACAATACCTGCAATCATCGCTACAAGTAACATAATTGCTGCTACCTCAAAAGGCACTAGATATTTTGTAAAAAGAACCATACCAACAGCTTGTGAGTTACCAATAGTTGGATCAATTGGATAAGCAATAGCCATATTCGTTGAGACAATTGGTGCAGCAAAAATCAGCACAATCATTAAGGCAGCTAAGCCACTCAAACCAAATACAATGAAGTTTGAAGAGTTTTTCTCTTTGAGTTCACGTGTTGTATCAAAGAACATCATACCAAAGGCATAAAGTGCCATAACAGCACCCGTATAAACGATAATTTGAATCGCACCCAAGAAGTCAGCACCTAAGATAAAAAAGAATGCTGATATAAAAATCATCCCTGCTGCTAATGCAGTCAAGGCGTAAAGTGCTTGTTTTGTAGTCACAGTAATGTAAAACATCACCGTTGTTAAAACAGCAAAGGTATAAAAAGCGATAGCTTCAAACATTTAGGCTCCTTAATATGCAAGAGGCGTTTTCTTAACGCTCTTGTCACTTCCTGGGATAATTGATCCAAAACCTGGATACTCTTGTTGTGAACCATTGATAGCAGCCTCGATTGGAGTCAGCATATCTGGATAGTCTGTAAAGTGAGCACGTTGTTCAGAGGCATTTTCATAACGACCACCATGAACAATTGCTAACTCTGGACACACTTCAGCACAGTAACCACAGAAGATACAACGACCAAGATTAATGGTGTATTCTGTTACCTCTTTACGAGACTCTTCATCAATTTTAGTGTCCATACGAATACAATCTGAAATACAGATTTTTTCACATAAACCACAACCGATACAACGTTCTGTACCTGATTCAAAAAGACGCATCATCTTGTGAACCGCGCGATAACGTGGTCCAACAGGTAACTTCTCTTTTGGATACTGTACCGTGTGAATATCGAACTTAATCATCTCACGAAACACAACCCATAAACCAACAAATAACTCTAACTTAAACGTACGTTTAATAACACGTTTAAATTTTCCCATTCCTGTTGTTGGATAATCTTCAATATCTACCATATAGTAGTTATGTTCACCAACGTTTCTATCATTTAATTGTTCTAAACTCATCATTTACCCCACAAACATTAATACAAATCCAGTGACAACGATGTTAATCACTGCTAATGGCATTAGAACTTTCCAACATAACCACATCAATTGATCTGGTCTTACATCTGGCCACGCAGCACGTGTCCAAAGAAAGAAGAAGAAGAAAAACGACATTTTACCTAAAAGTGCAAAAGCACCAAATACTGAACCATCACCAAAACCACCTAAAAAGATAAGTGGAATTACAAATGAGATAAAGAACATGTTGGCATACTCACCGATGAAGAACAGACCCCAACGCATACCAGAATACTCCGTACCAAAACCATCAATAATCTCATGGTCATTAGCAATCAAGTGAAATGGTGTACGACCTGTCTCAGCAAATGCTGCAATTAAAAACAGTACAAAAGCTACGGGTTGTTTCCAAATTAACCAATCAGTAAAACCACCTGCTTGATAGTTATTCATATCAATTAACGAGAGTGAACCTACTAGCATAAGTGGTGCTAAAAGTGCTAAACCTGATACAACTTCATAAGAGATAAATACCGACGCCGCACGTGCTGCAGAGATAAGTGAAAACTTATTTGCTGAAGCCATACCACCAAGTAGTGGTCCGTAAAGACCTACTGCCATCACACCCATTACATATAAGATACCAATGTTGATATCAGATACAATAGGATTAACTTCATAACCAAACATTGTAAAGCTTGGAAGAAATGGAATTGCTGCTGCTGCCATAAATGCAGTTGCTGCAGTAATAACCGGTGCAATTTTAAAGATAGGTGCTACAACATTTGTAGGAATAATATCTTCTTTGGTAAAAAGTTTAATACCATCTGCCGCAATTTGAAGCACTCCATAAGGTCCCACATGCATTGGCCCAAGACGACGTTGCATAAATGCAAGAATCTTACGCTCAAAATATGTACCAAAACCTGCTAATGCAGAGAACACTAACAAGATAACAACAATCTTAATGACTGTTTCTATCAGATAAGCTATTTCCATCTATTACACCTTTTCAATCGAAGCTGTTGTAAAACGGTAACCGTCAAACAGAGCCTCTGAGTTTAGTTTAGAATCGAACGTTGGAAGATAGGTAATCTCACCATCGATTTTATTGTCATTAACTACTGGAATCGTTAATTCACCTTTAGCAGTTTTAACACATACCATGTCACCTTCGCTAAGCTCATGTTTAGCCATGTATGCATCAGATGCATAGAGACCTGATACTTCATTTAACTGATGCGACTTCTTCGTAAAGTCACTAAATTGACGAACAGGATTTGCAAGATAGATAATACTACCTTCCATTTTATCTGCTTCGTTAAATGCTGCTACACTCTCATCACCACTAGGTGTGACAGGAGTGTTTTGTAGTAGATAACCACGAACTTCTTTACCATCATTATCATAACGGTTTGGAAGTGCATCAAATTCTACTGCGCTAAAACCAGCTGCAGTTGGAAGTGACACCGTATAGTCAATAGTATTGACAGCGCTCATATCTAAAGCATTTGCAATATCATTAAGAACGTATCCTTTATAATCTATTGCCGCATTGGTTGGATTAACACGCTTGTTGATGCTTGTTAATGTTCCCTCTTGTTGATTAAGTGCTGGCATATCAATATCGCCCTCACCTAAACCAGAAAGCACAAAGTCACCTGTTGTGTTATAACCAATAACATGAGAACCTTTTTCAGCATCTAAGTCACAGATAAGTGCTACACCTAAAGTATTTGTTAATGGTGGTACCATTGTTACTTCAAATGCTGTGTACTTCTCAATAAGTGCTACAAGACGTGCTAAGTTACGTGATGCAGGATGCGTATAAAGATCAGGACCTGCAATCAGTGCAAAAGTATCTTTTTTCTTCAAGAATTTTTCCATACTCTCTTCGAACTTCTTAGGTACGTTAACAATCTCTAAAAGACGGTTATCATCAACTTGAACTTCTTTTTGAACTTTCTTAGGAACCATTTTCGATTTCTCTACTTCTACTTCCTCTTCTTCGCCGGTCTCTTCATTAACTTTCATCTCTTTTACAATTTCAATAACTTTTTCTTTAATAGTTTCGGTTACTGTAACTGTTTTTTCAGAGTGAAATGATGCCAAATACGCTGCTAACTCTGCTGGAAGCTTTGATTTATCCGCAAAAAGGTCGAGTACTAAATACAGTACTGCCTCTTCTTGAAGTGGTGCATGTCCAATACTCATAACACTTTTACCCATACCATCAACAATAGGATCACTTACAGGATGGAAGTAAAGCCCTGCGCCCTTGTTCATTGTCATTGAGTTGTTAAATGCATAACGTGCATTTGGATTGTCTGCTTTAAGTGCTGAACCTACCGAGATAATGAAGTTAGATTTATGTGCGGCTTTAAGGTCTGAACCATAAAGTTGCGTTCCACTAATCTCTGAATACTCATCTAAAAATGTCTTAAACTGACGGGCATCTTCATTTACAAGTTTATAACCATGTTTCTCTTTTAGGGTTTGTAAAATAAATGCTTCTTCATTAGAAATTGTGGAGGTGAAACTAATCGTATCTGCTGTTTTAAATGCTTCTACTGCTTTTGTAAAAGTTGCTTCATCTTTAGTAGCTGTAGTATTTTGGTAGTCATAACCATAACGCCCTGCTCCACAAAGTGATACATAGTTCCACTCATTTGATACACGATAGATTTTTTCATTATCATCTGCAATTGAGTTATGTTTGACATCATAAGTGATTTGACATCCCGCTGAACAGTGTGAACATGTTGCAGGAACTTGTTTTTGTTCCCAAGCATTTGTTGAGTACATATAGTCTGTATCAACAAGCGCGCCAACAGGGCAAACTGCTGCACACTCTCCACAAGAGGTACAATCTAACATGTCGCTACCCGATGTTAACCCAATAACTGACTTGTTAAGTTTATTCCACATTGAATAAGCATCTTTAGGCATACTCTCTTTGTAGTCTGCATTGAGTGCTTCTGCACCACGTGCCACTGTTTTAAGAGAGTTGTCACCAATCATATCTTTACAGACCGTAACACAACGCTCACAAACAATACATAAACCTGGATCGTAGTGAATATGACCCCAATCTAATACTTTACGCTCCACATCAGGAACCGCATAGTTTTGTGAGTCAACACCTAATTCTAAAGTATAGTTTTGAAGCTCACACTCACCTGATTGGTCACATACACCACATTGTAGTGGATGGTTCACATCATAAACTTCCATAATTGCACGTTTTTCAGTCTCAATTGTGTCAGTTGATGTTGTAATATTCATACCGTCTTTTGCTTTTGCATTACATGCATAAACCTGTTTTCCATCTGCTTCGACAAGACATATACGACACGCAAGTGTCGGACTACATCGTGTTAAATAACAGATAGCAGGAATAAAGATATCATTGGCACGAGCGGCATTAAGTATAAACTCACCCTCTTGTGTCTGAATCTCTCTACCATCAACGGTAATGGTAATATCTGCTGCCATTTATACAACCTCCATTTTTACTTGTTTATAGCGATAGCTATCATAGTTTTGCGTAGAGTCAAAACTTGGGTTAAAGGCAATGGTGCCTTTAAGTTTGTTATCTACTTTGAAAAGACGTGTTACTTCTTTGCCATCAAGGTCAAATTTCACAGTATCTCCGCCTTTAATACGAGCTGCCGTTGCAAACTGCGCCGACCCAAGTAAAATTGCTTCACCAACAATTTGATGTGCCTTATCTGTAAAAGGATTAAACTGAGAAAGTGGTGCATTACAGCGATAAACCACAGCCCCATTAAACTCAGCGATATCATCAACATCTTCAATTTCAGCTTCTGCTTGTGTTTCAAGGTTCTCTAGAGCATAACCACGTACCCCAACAAACATCTCATAGTAGTTTTCAATGTCATCAAAAGCCGTTGGCTTGAATCCTTTAGCTACAGGGAGTTGTGCGGTATAGTTAATCACGTTTGTCTCATTTAGACCCACTGCATTGGCTAAATCATTAAGCTCAAAACCACCATACTTAATCGCAGCATTTAAAGGCACTACTTTTTTGTTAATAGAGACAAAGGTACCTTCTTGCTGGTTAAGCGCTGGCATATCTAAGTTACCATCACCCAAGGCGCTGAGTTTAAAGTCTGCATCTACGTTGTAACCAAGTGTCATCCCTGTTACTTCTTCATCTAAATCACAAATAAGAGAAACACCAAGAGTATTGGTTTCAGGTGGAATAATCAGTACCTTAAATGGTGAGTACTTATCAATCATACCTACCATACGTGCAATATTTTCAGCACGTGGGTGGTTAATAAGGTCAGCACCAATAACTAATACTGGAGCACTTTTACGGCGAAGTTTTTGAAAGAGAAGACCAAACTCTTCTTCTCCAACAGAACTTTCACCACAGATATAACCGCTATCAATACCATCAAAAAATGTCTTAAATTTTTCACGTGCTTCCTCATTTACCGTCAGGTCACATAACATCGCCATAAGACCCTCTTCAGATCCTACTTCATATTTCACATATTGAGAAACAACATTACGAAGTTTTTCATCTTCAAGTGGGTGCATATAAGTGATATAAGCATTTTTACGATTTTGTGCAATATTAAGTGAAAAACGTACCATTGGATTATCAGCAGATACTGATGAACCTAAGGTAATGGCATAATCACAATCTTCAATTGTTTTAAGATCCGCACTGTATAAACTTTGACCACTTACAGAGCTATACGCTGCCATAAACTTTTGAAACGCTTTGGCTTCAGGGTTGTAGAGTTTAAGACCACGTGTCTCTTTAAGACGTTGAAGTAGTGTTGCTTCTTCATTGGTAATCATTGAATTAAAAAGAATTGTCTGCGTATTTTCTAAGCTATCTACTGCTTTTTCAAACCCTGCTAAATCTTTTTCATTTACAACATTTTGAAAATCATATCCAAAACGTCCTGCACCACATAAAGAGTCAATTTCAACTTCATTTGTCACACGATAAATCTCTTCGCCTTCACCACCAACACCATCATGTTTAACATCATAGTTAAGAGAACAGGCAGAAGAACAGTGCGCACACGTTGATGGAATTGATTCACATTCCCATACATTTGTTGTGTACTTAAAGTCTGCACTTGCCATAGCCCCAACAGGACATACCGCAATACACTCACCACACTGAATACATGACGCAAAATGGTTATCAATCACTGACTTATAACCACCCGGTTTAATGTAAAGTGCCATTGATCCAACAACTTCATTACACACTACCGCACAACGCTCACACATAATACAAAGATGAGGGTCATAACTAAGTACGCCCCACTCTTTTTTCTTACGAGGTTGATCTTTAACTGCAAAGTGCTGCGAACTCACACCAAACTCTAAGGTTTTGTTTTGCAGATCACATTCACCACTTTTGTCACAAACACCACACTGTAAAGGATGATTAACATCATACATCTTCATAATGTTTTGGCGCTCTTTGTAAAGTTCATCCGAGTCTGTAATAACACTGATACCTTCAAGAGGTGGTGTGTTACATGAAAGTACAAAACCATCATGACCTTCAACTTGAATGGAACACATACGACATGAACCCTGAGGTGATGTCTTTGCAAGATAACACATTGTAGGGATATAGTGTCCCTCGCGACGCGCTACTTCTAAAATCGTATCGCCTTTTTCAGCAGTGACCTTCTGGCCATTAATCATAAAATTTATCATCTAGCCTCCTTAAGTCGCTACCATAGCGATGTAGTAACAACGCATACAGCGTTCTGCCTCGCCAATAGCTTGTTCTTGAGTAAACCCAAAGTTTACCTCTTCATTATTGTATTTACGAATATCAACATCTAACACTTCTGAATGTTGACGTGGAACCCCCGGTAACCATCCCGTTACCTTCTCTTTTTTATCATAAACACGAAGTTTACGTAAGTGGTCTTCCATAATCTCATCATCCGTTAACGTGATGTCACCTGTTTGCATGTAACGTAACATTACAGATGCTGCACGTTTGGCTTGACCTACTGCATTAACAATTGTCATTGGGCCATACTCACAGTCACCTGAAGCAAAGATACCTTTACGAGAGGTCATATAGTGAACACCATTTGTTTTAATGGTAGCCCATGATGTCATCTCAATTTCCCACTCTTCAGGAAGAAGATCCAAATCAGCAGATTGCGATACCGCAGGTACTAAGAAATCTGTTTCAATTACTTCGTCTGCTCCCTCAATCTTAACAAGTTGTGCACGCCCACCATTTGGATCAGGAACAAGCTCAAACTTGTTAATTTTCAGCTCTTTAAGAACATCATTTTCATCTACCATCTCTTCAACAGCCGAGTGGAAAATAAACTCAACACCCTCTTCTACTGCTTCGTGATACTCTTCATAAGTTGTATTACGAATAATGGTCTTTTCATCACGACGATAAATCATAATAACGCGTTTTGCATTGGCACGAATCGAACAACGGACAACATCCATTGAGGTAAATCCACCACCGACACAAACAACTGTTTTACCCGTTAAATCAGGCTCTTTACCAATATCATACTTCACCGCAAGATTAATCTCATCAAGCATCTCAATTGCCGACCAGTAACCCTCAATCTCAGGACGTTCATTAGCACAACGAACCTTCTTAGAAATACGGGTCCCCGTAGCAATCATCACTGAGTCATAATCTTTTTCAAATTGACGCATCATGTCAGCATCAACTTTAGCATTAACAATAAAGTTCACACCCAAGTCACGAACAGCTTCAATATCTTGGTTGTACTTGTCAATGGGCATACGGTATTCAGGAACACCTACCGCGACTTCACCACCAAGAACCGGAAGTTCTTCATAAACATCAACTGCAACACCATCGAGTGCTAAGTAGTATGCTGTTGTTAAACCGGCAGGACCTGCTCCAATAACTGCAGCTCTCTTGCCGTTTGACTTCTTCTTCTTTTGAGGATGAAAGAAACCAAAACCGTGATCTGTTTCATAGTCTGCACCTAAACGTTTAAGCTCCATAATAGCAATCGGGGCTTCAAGGTTAGTACGACGACAGGCATCTTCACATGGATGCGGACAAACACGTCCACAAGTATGTGCAAGAGGCATGGTTTGACGTGTTGCTTTGAGTGAATCATCATAACGAAGATCACGAACACCCTCAATATAACCGGGAATATCCACATGAGCAGGACAGGCATCCGTACATGGCGCAGTAATCTTTGCAATGTAGTTTACTTCCGTGTCATAATCTTTAGATGCTTTTTGCTCATTAATACAAGCCATAAAGTCATCTTCAAAATGCTCCATCAAATCAAGAAGAGGCGTTGGAACTGTTTTACCAATTTCACACTTAGAGGTCATCTGCATTGACTTAGAAACCTCTTTAAGATGATCCATATCAGAGACTGAACCCTCACCTCTAGCGATTTTATCCATCAAGTCATAAAGAATGCGTCCACCCCAGCGACCTGGTGCACAACGTCCACAAGCCTCAGAATAGACTTGATACTGTGCTGCATACTCAGTTGCTAAACGAACCACATCCACTTCCGGATCAAACAATGCCACTCCATCCCAACCAATAAAGGCTTTAGATTCACGGTGGTCATCATATTGTGCCGGAAGGTTATATGCGGATTCTTCCCAAGCGTCTTGTGCTTTATCAACATTAGATATTGATTCGCCACGCCAAGTAGAAAAATAGACTTTACTCACAATTTTTCCTTATTTTTTGACGACAATTGTCCAGTCAACTTCATTGAATTTCAATGAATTTAACAGTTCCCAACCGCCCTCTTTAATCAGGTCAGCACTTTTTTGAATTGGTGAAAAATCACCTACTTCAAATAAGAAAATACTCACTTCGCCAAATTCTGCATCATTTTTCATGATTTCAGTCATACGGTCATAAAACTCGCCCTTTAAAGGACGTAAATCGTAACGTTTCATATTTTCTCCTACCTATCGATCAACTTCACCGAATACGATATTGGTAGTACCAATAATCGAAACGACGTCTGGAATATAATGACCCGGTAAAAGGTCGGTTAAGATACCTGTGTGCCAGAAAGATGGCGCACGTAATTTAAGACGGTACGGGTACGGACCACCTTGTGAATTAATGAAATAACCCAGTTCACCTTTTGGTGACTCAGTTGGAATATAAACCTCACCTACTGGTGGACGCATACCTTGAGTAACAAGAACAAAATGCTGCATTAACGAGTAGTTCTGCGTCATAATGTCCATTTTAGATGCTGAAATATATTTTGGAGCATGTGCCATAAGTTCTGGTGTTGTCTCATAATACATTGGAATCAGTTGGTAAAGGATACGTGCTGATTGACGCATCTCTTCCATATAGATTTTGTAACGTGCGTAGTTATCACCCTTGTCAGAAACAGGAATATCAAAATCTACTTCGTCATAAAGCTCATATGGCTCTTCTTTACGAATATCCCAGTTGACACCAGATGCACGAAGCATTGGTCCAGTACAACCCCATGAAAGTGCCATCTCAGTTGGAATAACACCAACATCTTCCATACGCATTAACCAGATTCTATTTTGATCTAGAAGATCTTCATAATCTTTAATATTTTGAGGAAGAAGATCTAAAAAGCGCTTTAAATCATCCATAAAGTTATCTGGTAAATCTAAAGGAACACCACCAATACGAACTGATGAGTGTGTCAGACGAGCACCACAATAATCTTCAATAAGGTCCATTAAATACTCACGTTCACGGAATGCGTAAAGGAATACTGTCATCGCACCAATATCAAGTGCTGTTGTCGCTAACCAGAAAAGGTGAGACATTAAACGGTTTGTCTCAAGCAACATCATACGAATTACTTTCGCACGACGTGGCACTTCTAAACCAATCAGTTTTTCAACTGCAAGGGCAAAACCGTAGTTGTTTGAACTTGAAGCGATGTAATCCATACGGTCAGTCGTCGGCATGAATTCATTATAAATCATATTCTCAGCCATTTTCTCCATACCACGGTGTAGGTAACCTACATCAGGATGTGCTTTAACAATTTGCTCTTGTTGCATGTGCAAAACAAGACGTAACTGTCCGTGAGCTGATGGATGCTGAGGACCGAAGTTAATAATTACTTCATTGTCATCACGATCAAAAGTGATATTTTCAAAATAGGGACGTAATCTATTTTTTTGTTGCATAGTTTAGTCTCCTCCCTTATCTATTTCTGTCGTCGATAACAACAGATTTTTCTTCGTCAAATGCTTCAATTAAGAAGACACCATTATCTTCTTGATAAGCAAGAGGTGTTGGTGTAGCATTTTCATCTGGTTTTGGCTCAGTACCTTTTGGTACTTCAAATCCAAGACGGCTAAAACGTTCTGTATCGTAACGATCTACACGCCCCGCGTCACGAATTTCAGGTCCAATTACATCACGTGCTTCTTTTCCATAAATTCTATCAACTTCGTACCATGCTGCGAACTCATCCCCTTGTAATGGATAAGTCTTAAGAAGAGGATGCCCTTCCCAATCGTCTGGCATTAAAATACGTTTCATGTAAGGGTGGTTATTTACTTTGATACCAAACATGTCAAACATTTCACGTTCTGACCAATCCGCTGAACGGAACAGTTTTTCAACACTTTCAATAGCTTGACCATTTGGAATACTACATTTCACACGAATACGTTTACGTTTGTTCATACTTAGCATTTGATAGAAGATCTCAAATGTATCATCTTTTGCTAACCAATCAATTGCAGACATTTCACTTAACTGTGTATATTCAAGTTCTTGTTGCATCAATTCTAAAACACCAAAGTTATCTTCAGGTTTAATATAAACAACCATTTGTTCGACTTGAATAAAAGCTTCAAGTACTTCAAATTTTGCTTTAATAACGGCTAAATCTGCTGCAAAAACTTCATCGTCAGATACTTCAGTTTTAGCTACTTGTGGAGCAACCCAGTAGCGGTCATTGTAGTACGACTTTTTTTGAACATCGTCTTTTGGTACATACTTACGCATTACATTAACCTTTTTGGACGTTGAGATTTATCTGCTTTTTCAGAACGAATTTTCTTTTGAAGCAACATAACGGCATACTGAAGTGCTTCAGGACGTGGTGCACAACCTGGTAGGTAAAGATCTACAGGAATAACACGGTCAACACCTTGAACCGTTGCATAGGTATTAAACATACCACCGGTATTAGCACATGAACCCATTGAGATAACCCATTTAGGTTCTGTCATTTGGTCATAAAGACGTTTAATGAACTCTGCATGTTTTTTGGTAAGCGTTCCCGCAACAATCATTAACTCTGCTTGACGAGGTGAAGCACGAAAAATCGTACCAAAACGGTCAAAGTCATAACGTGATGCCCCAGAAGCCATCATCTCAATACCACAACAAGCAAGACCATAAGTCAATGCCCATAATGAGTTTGAACGTCCCCAGTTAACAACTTTGTCAACGGTAGTTAAGGCAACTGGTAAGCCGCCATCTTTTAAATAATTTACTTGATGCTGTGCCATTCAAGCGCTCCTTTTTTCCAAGCATAAACGAAACCGATTGCTAGTAGTAAGATAAATAACATCATCTCTGTAAAACCAAACCAGCCTAATAGTTTGAAGTCAATTGCCCATGGAAACATGAATACAATTTCAACATCAAACAGTAAAAACAGTAGTGCAAAAAGATAAAACTGTGAAGAGATACGGTTAGGTTGACGTGTTACTTCAGGTCCACACTCATACGGGCTCAATTTCAGTTTTTCTGCATCTTTTGCAGCGAGTCTACGACTTGCCCAACGTGCAAGCAGTGTTGTTCCGTAGAAAGCTCCAAAGGTGATAACGAAAAGAACAAATACCCCAAAATATGGGTTAACTGTGTTTACGTGCTCCATTTATATTCCTTGTGAGAGATATTTAAGCTTTTAAAGCTCTAGATTTCTCATTAAATTAAACGCCTATAAACGGTGGTTGTGACCACCTTTACGACTCTATGTTTTTATTCAAAACAGTTGTCTGCACTATAACAAAACAAGCGTTAAAATTGGGTATTAGGTTTGAAAGTATTGCTAGGGGGTGTCACTTATGGAAACAGTAAAAGGGACTCTTTATTTTAAAAAGCCCATAGATTTTTCACTATCAAAATTTGCATCTCTCTCTTTTGTGATTTCTAAGATGAAATTATCCATGGTAAAAAGTGGTTTTTCTTGCGTTGCTACGGCGTATGCAGTGTTTTTAACTATAAGGTTGATTTGACCGCCACTTAGGTCATATTTACTCAATACATCAATACTAAAATCTTTTGCATACGGTGCTTCTTTTGGTAACATATTTTCCCATAATATTTTTCGTTGGTCTTGTGTTGGTCTTTTGAATCCTATTTTGTAATTAAACCGACGTGAAAAAGCAGGATCAATGTTCTCAAGAAGGTTTGTTGTTGCTATAAGGACCCCTTTAAACTGTTCTATCTGCTCTAAAAAGATATTTTGCATCTGGTTGTGCATCTGTTCTGCACCCCCTCCTGGTCCATTTGAGCGAGCACTTAGAAACTGGTCTGCTTCATTTAGTAACAGTATAGGTTCTGTTTTTGTTTTTTGTGTCAATTCGTAAAAAGTGTCAAAAATTTTACGTACATTTTTTTCACTCTCTCCCACATACATTGAGAGAATTTTAGAGCAATCAAAAGCCAATACTTGACGTTTAAGAGACTTTGCTAAGGAGTATGAGGTCATTGTTTTACCCGTTCCCGGAGGACCATAAAAGATAATTCGTGCATCCAATACAGACCTTTTCTCTTTAATACCCCATGCCACAAGGCGGGCTACAACATCTTTATCCATCTGACGCATCAAGTTTTGAAGGGTCTCACGCGTGTTATCATGTAACACCACATCATCTAAACTACTCATTGGCTCAACAAGTTCAAAAATATCCTGATCTTTAATCAACATATCAAGTTTTAATCGACGGACTTTTTTCTTTTTTTGTGGATGTATAATACTTTGCAGTACATCTTCAGCAATAAAAAATGCTCGTGATATTCCACCAAATGGGTTTAACATCTCTTCATAGTCAATAATATCACTACTTAAAAGGCGTGAACCATCTTCAAGTAAAGAACGATTTTTGATACGATCATAATCATCTAATGAGATAAGATCAATCAATGTATTCATCTCTCTCAAACTACTCTCTCCCGCAGAATATTCCTCTTTTAAGAGTGCCAAAAAGATAATTTGTTCTTTATGTTCAAGCTTTTTTTGTCTAAAAAACTTATCGAGGACTATTGCTTCTGAGGTCTCTGCAATTCGCTCTTGTATTCGTTTTTCAAGAGCTTCTAATTTAGTATGAATACGGTCAATTCCTAAGGCATGTTCATGTACATTATGACGAATGGTACTCATCTTTTGATATAACTCTATACGAAAAAACTGATCTTGTAAATACTCTAGATGGTCGCTATACGCTTTAATATCCGGTAAAATTACCTCTAAAGAGCCCTCTTGCATCAGACGTAAAAACGAGGATGTTAAAGCAACAGCAGTATTTAATATTTCTAAGTGAGAGAGTTCATTAATTTTAAGTGGTACAAATGATTGTTGGTTTAACCAACCCAACTCAAGCAATATTTTCACAGAACCAAGGTGGTCTAAATAGGTATAGTTTTCACTCCCAAAAACCTCTTGAAGTAACTCTGAAACCAAAATGTCTTCGAGTCCACTAAGGTACTTATTTGCCATAACTTGAAGCAGTTGGGCTTCTTCTTCATTACATTTTAGTTGTGTATAAATTGCACTTTTTGTTATTTTTTTTGTTTCTATAAATTCTATTAAATATTTCATACTTATAGGGTAACGTAGTTGCTCTTATACTCTCTAGCATTTGCTAACTAATTTCATAAATAAGATATCAAAAATGATGCAGATAGCACGCTCAAACAAGATTTTAGATCAGGAGACACTCTTTTAAACTACGATAATTCTCTAACCTGAACGCATTTTTAAGATAGCCGTGACATCTATAGTTTTACTATATTGTTTAAAGTGTGGTTCTTGTGTTTCTCTTGCATATACCGTCATTCTATCAGCTAGTTCATTACCTTCTAATCCCGCATGAGCTTTAATATGTGTGAGACTAATCTTGTTTTTTATCGTATTATAGAGGGCATAAGCTTTTTTGATGATATCAAGGTTTTTAATCTCACCACCCTTTTTAGTCCAACCCTTTTTTTCCCAACCAATAGCCCAGGTTTGAATACAGTTAATTGAATACATCGAGTCACACTTGATGCTGACACTATTACCCTTAGCACTCTCTTCTTGCGCCATTACAAGGGATTCATATAAGGCATTGAGTTCTGCGGTGTTATTGGTACCATTTGACTCATAAAGTCCATACCACAAAGAAATAACCTTTCCACCACGATAGACAGCCACACCTGAACCTGAAGCACCAGGGTTTGGAGAACAGCCACCATCACAATAGATTGTGACATCACCTACCGTAGGCTCACTTGTCTCTTGTTTGGGAGGTGTATCATTAGCGATAGGTGCCTTACGAAACTTCTGTAAGGCCTTGTAATTTTTAATAATTTTATCTTGATTTGTTTTAGCTGTGATACCTTTTAACAGTACAAAAAGCTCTGCTCTCGCATCCGAAATACTTTTGCCCAAGGCAAGAGCTTCCCAGTTTTCACGATGCTCAAGAGCAATATCAAGTAAGGTCAGCTGATTATCACTAATATCTGAGGGATTTACTAAACCTAAGGCTAAAAAAGATTCTGTAATAGTTTGCATACCCTGCCTTATATTTCATTAGATGTTTTGTAAAGGTAGAGTAGCGTAGAAGCTCTTAAAAATGTACTATCATTACGCTAAACTCTAATTATTACCTGCACTTTGATGACGTCTAAAATCTGCTAATAGCGAATACTCATAATCATCCAGATTAAAGCGCTCTAAAGCATTAGCACTCATAGCACGGACTTCCCATAGTTCACTGCTTTCTTGCATCTTTGTCATTAAAACATCTTTGATATGATCACCCGTAATATGACTCTGTTCTAGTGCCATTGCCGCACTTATTTTATCATCAACAACACTTGAGTTTAATGCTAATAAAACAGCTTCCATTTGAGTTTCATCTTTTGCAAATTGACCAAGTGCAATAATACTTTCGGAACGTATTGCCTCACTCTCACTCATAACTAATTGATTTAACTCATCAATTAATCCCTCATTTTGACTTGAGGAGAGTCTCATGTTAGGTAAGGCATGTAAGGCTGCTAATACTAGCTTTTCATCATCTTGATTCTGTGTTAAAGTGCTCTCAATAACGCTCACTGTTTTGTCATTAGGTATTTTCAATTCGCCTAAAAGTTCTAGACCAGCAAGTTGATCATCTTTGTTTGACGATGATGCCAATGCTAAAGCACTGTTTTCAACCTCAACATCTTTTATCTGTGACACTATTTGTAATAACTGTTCTTGAACCATTTTGTTACTGCTACTTTCACGATAGGCAGTAACTAATGTCGTTAAAGCCTCTCTATCATTCCTTGCAAGCACTAATAGTTGTTTTTTGATATCATTAACACGTTTATAATCAACATTTCCATCACTAAATGTAAGGACCATCAACTCTGAAATACCCTCACTCATAACAAGGTCTGAGTCTCTTTGTATGGCTTCACTTTCAGGTGAAGATGAAAATGTAGTTGTTGGAGTACTTTCAACAGTCTGCTTCTTTTGTGATACTACAACATTTTCAGAAGAGGTCTCTTTTTTAATTGAAGTTGGCATACTATCGTTCATAGGTTTTGTTGATGGTGTCACTTGTATAGGAGAAGAGGATGAGATACTACCAATACTATAGCCAATACCGACACTTAATCCTACAATAGTAATTAACCCAACAGTATATGCGATTTTCATAATGCGGACTGACTTAAAATATCTTGGAATTTAATAGCATACCCTTTTATCAGCGTGGCTTTATCTGTTCCATTGATAACCCGGCGAGCATTATAATAATCTGTCAAGCCAATTTGAATATAGTTTCCTAGTTTTCTACTTGTAAATATACCACGAAACGAGCCATAAGACATTACTGTATACGCAATATCAGGTTCAAGGGCACGGGTAGGATTGGTAACCAAATCAGCCCCAGTAACACTACTCATCGCCTCATAATTGTAGCGATGGGTTAATTGCACATAACCCCGTCCCTTATAGGTACAACCACCATCATATCCTGCACAATATGTTGATCCATACTCTGTAATAGGAGTATAGGTATTAGCAACTTCATGTTTAACCGTTGCTAGCAAGTAAGCTATCTGTCGTATCCATACACTATAGTTGTCATAAGCCGCTTCTTCATCTAGTTCAAAATTATCTAGTAAATAGTTTAACCCTGTAACTTGCTGTCCATTTAACCCACCAAAATAACTTCGATATGCTGTGTAAAAATCGTCTCGGTTAATACTTCGTACACCACCGGGGATTCGATAAGTTATGGTACTGCTCACCGTTTCACTGAGACGGCCCAAACGATCTTTAACTCTAAAGTATACTGTTTTAATATCTTCATTCGCCGATAGTGTAAAGTTAAACCCGCTTTGATAGTTTTGCCATTGGGCATCTCTAAAAAGGTTGTCTTCACTTACTTGATATGATACAACAGGGACATTAATCTCTGACGTCATATGTACAAAAGGATTAATCGTTTCACTAGCAGCACTATTAATACTAAAAGTGTTGACAATAATTGCCACTTCATTTGTAGTGTTATTATCAGGTTTTTCTGTCTGCAAATAATTTGTATTTACCCAATACAATCCACTTTTGTACCATACTCTTTTCCATTGAGTCTCATTGCTATCATCTTCATAAACCCAAAATGATGCTTCTGGCATCGTTCCAACACTATCATAGCTACGACCTGGACCACGATAAACTTTGAGTTCATTTGTATTTAAAACTTTGGCACAAGGTAAAACAACTTCTTGTGTATAGTTTAACCCATAAACCCAACGTAAATTTTCATCATAAAAGATATTGACCCAATTACCATCACGTCCAACAATAATATACTGTTCGCCACGTTCGATGGTCCCAACTTTAGCATTTGAGGTATCAGGGGATATACGTACATTTAATGAATCAGTATCAACTTCTACTGAAATACAGCGATACGGTTCACTACTAGTAAGCGTGTTATTGTCTTGTGAGGGGTCCTCATTAAGAGGTAGAATTATGGCTGAAGAAGCGTTACTACTACCTTCTTCACATGCCCAAAACATTAAAAGAGCCAAGAGTGAAATAAGTAATCTTAAAAAATACATTTTTTACCTTCGTTAAAAATCAACGAATTCATTCAAATATATAAGAATACTTAGCTTCTTAAAATTTAACTATTCAGATTTTATTGTATTATTATAATAACTTATACAATCTTATCAATTAATTAAATCTCGCCTTTTTCACGAAGCTCTTCTTTTAGGACCCGTTTTAGGACTTTTCCCGTAGCATTTTTAGGAAGTTCATCAATAAAAGTAATTGTTTTAGGGATTTTGAAATTTGCCAACTGCTCTTTAAGAAGTTTTTTGACACTTGCTTGCGTAATACTCTCTTTGTCCACATCTTCTTCAAGTTCCACATACGCGATAGGTACTTCGCCACTGTTTGTGTCAGGGATACCGATAACCGCTGCTGCTTTTACAAAGTCGAGCTTTATCAGTTCTTCTTCAATTTGACGTGGGTAGATGTTAATACCTTTAGAGATAATCAAATCTTTCATACGATCAACAATATAAAGATATCCTTCATCATCAACCTTACCTAAATCTCCCGTACGTAACCAACCGTTGATAATAGTATCTTTTGTCGCAGTAGGATTGTTAAGATAACCTAACATCACACAATCGCCCTTAACAATAAGCTCGCCTACGGTTCCTATTGGTACTTCCATAAGTTCATCATCAACAATTTTCACTTCATAAGAATCAAGTGGAAGTCCAATAGAGAGTGGTTTTTGTCGATCTAGAGGGTTCACTGCAACCGCAGGAGAACACTCACTAAGACCATAACCCTCAAGCATTTTGGCCCGTTTAAATATCTTTTTAAAACGGGTCAAGGTATCTTCATGAAGAGGTGAGCCACCTGAAATAAAAAGACGAATAGAGTTAAACCACAAGAAGTACCATGGAAGTTTGGCACGAATCAAGGCATTGTAGATATCAGGTACGCCTAAAAAGACTGTGACACGTTTTAAAAGTGTCTGTTTAATGATGTTGGCAAAAGGAAGTAGTTTTCGAATAATAACTATCGATGAGCGCGAATAAAATGGTAGCATCACCATCACCGAAAAGGTAAAAGAGTGAAACATTGGAAGATAGACAATAAAACGGTCTTTTTTAGTCACATTAAAACGTTGCATCCCCCCTATCATATTCGAAAATATATTACGATACGACATCATCGCACCTTTAGGGTTTCCTGTGGTTCCTGAAGTATAAAAGATAATAGCCAAATCATCTAAAGTGTTAGGATGAGCTGGCATGTTTGGAGTATCACTAAGGGTCATTGCATGCGAGAAAAGAATGTTATTTTCATCCATCTCTGAACCCTCGTCTAACCAGATGATTTTTTCTACGGTTGTCGTTTGAATAAGAGACTTAACCTCTTTAACAAATTGGTTTGACGTTACCAACATCTTAATATTGGCATCATTTAAGATAAACTCGTATTCTGCACCTTTAAGCATGTTGTTCAGAGGAACAATAACCGCACCTACTTTTGAACCCGCATACACCGCAATAATAAACTCATCACAATTAGGCATGATAAGCGCGATACGATCTCCTGCTACAATTCCCGCAACTTTTAAAAAACGTGCAAAAGCATCCACTTTTTGTAAAAACTGCATATTTGTAATCTTACTCTCATCAATAAGAATAACAGGAGTGTTAGGATGCGAAGCCGCATTGGCTTCGACCATAGAATAAAAATTTTGATATTTATATTCGAGTTTTTGTATCATTAGAATTTGTACTCTACACCAGCAGTTACTAAGAATGCAGATGCATTTGTGAATTCACCATTTTTCAATACAACACTAGAAGATGCAGGATGTGTTTGATATACAGCTCTATCATCTTTCATATCATAAAGTGCAGCTAAACCTACTTCTAAATTTTCATTAAATGCATAACGTCCACCAAGAGAGATAAATTTACCAGTTGAATCTGGGAGTTCATAGTTAATAGTTGAAGTTGGTACTGGTGATGGGTCATATCCTAGACCTGCCATTGCTGTCCACGCATCATACTTTTGAGTTACCCCTAAACGGAAAGTATCTGTATCTTCCCAATTTTTAGCAGTATTAGATGTACCTGCTGGGTCAAAGTTAATATCTAGAGAATCGTACGCAGACCACATTGTATGCTCAACTACTACCTCAACAGTTGTATCACTGTTAAATGTATAAGCAAATGCAGCACTAAACTGCCCTGGTAAAGGTAAAGAAGTATCACCTCCTGTTACTGCCGGAGTTCCCGTTACTGTTGCATCTCCATCCATTTTCATATCGATACGTGAACGATACGTAACAGAAACAGTGGATTCATTGCTTGGTTTTAAACTTACAGCTAAATTATATCCCCAATTAAGCCCTGTTCCATCTAAATCAAAACTAGCATTTACTGCTTTTGCTTTTGAATAAATAGCACGGATACCTGCTGCAATTGCTAATTGATCATTTACTTTATAGGCAATTGTTGGATTAATTTCAACGACTTCCATAGAAAATTCTTTTGCATACAATGATCCAGGAGCATCTTCCCAACGTTTGGTTAAGCCCGCTGGAGCTACAATTGAAAGTCCAAAACGCATATCGCCCACTGCTGGTGAAACATAATGTACTGTTGGAACAACAAAGCTCTCACCTTTAGAATTGATATCATGAACTATTGCCCCACCTGTTGCAATATCAGTACCTTTATAATTAACCTCAGAAAGACCAATATAAGTTAAATCAACTTCTAAAGCTGAACCATTATGTGTTGAAAAAACCATATTTGCCGGGTTTGAGTAAGCAGCATCGGCACCATGTGCATTAGCTACATAAGCAC
>Ga0256826_1000222_pt1 | contig 32617 bp, 37 predicted proteins | sample CV79metaG_FD_185975 | JGI IMG/M metagenome (GOLD analysis project Ga0256826, IMG submission 185975) | Hydrothermal vent microbial communities from East Pacific Rise, Pacific Ocean - CV79 | ecosystem: Environmental > Aquatic > Marine > Hydrothermal vents | place: Pacific Ocean: East Pacific Rise...
TCATGGTCCAACTCGTGCATTTAAAGATATGGCACTACAACCATTTGGCGTAGTCTTATCATCTATAGCACAAAGATTGAATGAAAATTATTTAATTCTTGCCGCAACAAGTGGAGACACGGGTCCTGCGGCATTAGAGACTTTTAAAAACAGAGCAAATGTGAAAGTGGCTTGTCTTTACCCTGATGGTGGAACTAGTGATGTGCAACGTCTTCAGATGGTTACTGAAGATGCTCAAAATTTAAAAGTAATTGGGATAAATGGTGTATTTGATGATGCTCAACATGCTTTAAAACATTTATTAGCATCTGATAGTTTTAAAGAAGCGCTTGCACAAAAAGATACAAAACTCTCAGCTGCTAACTCTGTGAATTTTGGTCGTATTATTTTTCAAATAATTTATCATATTCACTCTTATTTAGAATTAGTTCGCCAAGAGGCTGTAGCTATGGGCGAAAAAGTATATCTTAATGTGCCAAGTGGTAACTTTGGTAATGCACTTGGTGGGTATTATGCTTGGAAGATGGGTTTACCAGTAGAAAAAATTATTATCTCTTCAAATGAAAACAATGTCTTAACAAGACTTATTCGTGATGGAAAATATGACCTTAGAAATTCTCAAGTGATAGGGACAACATCACCAGCGATGGATATTTTAAAATCATCAAATGTTGAAAGAGTTTTATATGACCTATTTGGTACGCAAAGAACAAAAGAGTTGATGTTTGATTTAGAAGAGAAAAATGTTTATGAACTTACTTCTGATGAATTAGCGAGACTTCGTGAGTATTTTGATGCTGATTTTTGTAATGGTGAGGAGGGTAAAAAATATATTAAAAATATATTTGAGACAAATAATTATCTTATGGACCCACATACTGCAACTTGTATGAAATCATATGAAACTTGTTCAAACCCTGAAATCAAGACTATAGCATATTCAACTGCTGAGTGGACAAAATTTTCTCCAGTTATTGCAAATGCTTTAACAGGTGAAGTTGATATTGCAGATATTCAAGCCCTAGAATCAATTTCAAAAGTTGCAAAGCTAGATATTCCAGATATGATTAAAGGGCTTTTTTCGAAAGATATCGCTCAAAAAACTGTTATAGAAAAAGAAAATATAGAAGAAGAGATACTAAAGTTCTTATAAACTTTAGTATCTTATCTTATTCTATCTTCTATAGGTGCATCTTTTGGCATTAGACCATATTTCGCTAAATCAACTTTTATCTCTTTAGCTTTTTCTTTTAGTATTCTTTGGATGACTGGATTCCTATCCATTTTAAATGTTTCAGTTTTTGTTACAGTCCCATTATGATCAAAATACTTTTTTAAACCAACTTTATAGTTATTTTTATAAAATACTTCAGATGATCTATATCCTTGTGAATCCCAATCCGTCATCACTCCTTCTCTCTTTCCATTTACATAATTCACTTGAGAACCTAAAATGCCATTATCGTAGTACATTTTTTGTATACCATCTTTTTGTCCGTTGAGGTATTTGACAACAAGTTTTTTCTCTTTATTGTCATAGTAGGAGGTATATACACCATTTTCTTTGTCATTCTCAAAGTTAACCTTGGATTTTATATCGCCAGTGTCGGTGTACCATATGGTTAGACCATTACGTTTACAATTCACATAAATAGATTTTTGCGTTTTATCTTGTACTATATATTTATCGGGATGAGCACATACAAATCCAGTTTTTTCTTTAGCTAATAAAGTTGTTGATGTATAAATTATAGTGATACTTAGTAGTAATTTAATAATAGACATTATATTTTCCTTTTTTATATATTAAAAAATATTATATCATTAAATTCTAATAGATTGCAAATTTGAAAACATTATTTAATATATTAAGGCATGGCTAATTAATACTAATGTAAAATACAGCAATAGGGATTGTAAATGAATGAATCAATAGAAGATGAACTTAGAAAAAAGCGTGATATGCTTTATTATAACCAGTTAGTAAGAGAAGAACGTAAAAATAGTGCCAAAAAAGAACAGAAAAAGAAAAAGAAAAAAGTTAGTTTTGGCGCTCAAAAAGTAGATTTTAAAGACTATATTTATGTCCCAGAAGAGTGGCAGGGTCTTGCTTATGCTATTTATTTTGTACTAGTTCCCTATATCGCGGGAGCAATATTTCTATTTTTAATTGTAGCTGGTGCTAGTTATGAAAACTTTATGTTGCTTAATATTAATGCATTTCCAATTGTATGGCTTATAGGTTATGAGATTGTTGCTGTATGTTTACTTGTTTGGATTCTTGTCTTGTATCTAACTTATGATGATGAGGATGATGATTATTAATCTTTTTAGTTGAACTCTTTAGAGTTCAACTGCTTTTTTATATGCTTTTTCTACTGCGTTAATACACGCACTTCTCACATTTCCATCTTCTAAGGCTCCATAACCTGCTGCGGTTGTTCCTCCTGGGCTCATTACGCCATCTTTTAAAAGAGCAGGATGGCTTGTCTGTATAAGTTCGCCAAATCCACTAAATAATCCTCTCATTATTGCCATGGCATCATCACGCTTGAGCCCTTGTTTAACTGCACCATCAGTTAAAGCTTCAGCTATAAGCGCTAGATAGGCAGGACCACTTCCAGCAAGTGCTGTGGCTATATCTATCTCTTTTTCACTTGTAAGCCAACGGGTCTCTCCTATCGCACCTAGAAGTTCTATAGCTTCATCTTTAAACGCAGCATCACCTGTTAATGTTGTCATTGATTTTGAGACGCTAGCAGCAAGGTTTGGCATAGTGCGTACAACTGCATTTGTCTTTAAATGTGCTTTTATTTTCGCAATACTTGTTCCTGCTAACACTGAGTAGATAATCTCGGCTTCACCTTTGAGTTGTTTGGAAATTTCTTCTACATTTGCAGGTTTAACGCAGAGTATAATGCTCTTAGCACTCATATCAAAGCCGTCTAAAAGATGTTTTTGAATTGAAATTCCAAGTGAATCCTCAAAACTTTGAAGTTTATTTAAATCTCTGCCGACAACTTCAAGTGTATAACTTTTTTTTAATCCTTGTGCAATGCTCAAAGCCATATTGCCATTTCCGATAAATGTTATAGTTTTCATAAAAGTCCTCAATTTTTTTACAGTAGTATAACATATGCAGAGGTACTTAAGGTATTAGGTATTTGTAGTTTTGCTCAAATAATATTGATTACGTCCTGCATTTTTTGCATGATACATAGCATCATCTGCCTGTTTCATCAAAATATTAGAATCTAGGTACTCTTTGGATGCGACTGCTATTCCAATGCTTAAGGTGACTTTTAGAGAACTTCCTTTAATAGAAAATGGTTTTTGCATAACTGTAAAGAATTTTTCTACTATATTGATAATGTCCTTTTCTGTGTTAAAATCATTAATAATTGCAGCAAATTCATCACCACCTAATCGAGCGAAGGTATCTGAACTTCTTATTTGAGTATCTAAACGCAGTGCAACCTCTTTAAGCACTTCATCTCCAATCTCATGACCTAAAGTATCATTAATGCTTTTGAATTTATCTATATCAATAAAACAGACAGCTATATTTACATTATTGCGTTGAATTTGTTTGAGATACTGGACAAGTCTGTCATTAAAGAGTGCACGATTGGGGATATTTGTAAGATGGTCATAATTAGCTTGGTATTTAAACTCCTCTTTTTGTAGCTCTAAAATTTTTCTAAATTCGCTATTACGCTTTTCAAAAAAGAGCATAAAGAAGAAAATACTGTAAAAAGGAATCATAGATACAAAAACATCTTCAAAGTTATAGTGCCATTTGTCTATAATGATAAGCCACATGGTTATTTGTGAAATGATAAATATAATAGTTCCTGCAACTGTGCCTCTTAGAAAAAATGCAATAATCATTAGTACAATAAACCATGATGTTCCTACTAATGGGCTATGTGAGGTATAAAAAGAGGCGCTTGCTACTAGGTAAGAGTAAAAAATTACAAAGATAATCAATGAAGGAAAGTATTTTTTTGATTTGCGAGCCAAAAGAAAAGAGAGTACCCCAAAGAGGACATAAATTATATCTGCAATTGCTTGAGGATATTCTCCTCTATTAATGCGCACAATTGCCATAATACCAACCATAACAGCATTAAAAATAAGCATAAGATTAAAAAGGATGTATTTTAATTTTAATTCATATTCATTTTTATTAAAAGTATGTCCACCACTTAATAAAGAAAACCAATTCATCAATAAAAACTTCCTATACACATTTTATGATAATAAAGTATAGTTCTAATCTGCTTAAAATACTCTTGGTTAAGCTTCTATTTATAAAGTATATAAAAAAAATCTTATAAAATTTTATTGGACTTTTTTCTATAAAATAATCTAAAGTGTGATAGTATTAGAGTTTTAAATTTTAGAGGGAATGTAGGTTAAATAATGGAACAATTTTTGGCAGAAGCAAAATCTTCAAGCATGGTTTTGGGAAATTTAAGTGGTAGTGATAAACATAGAATTTTAAAAGAGATGGCGAATGCTCTACGTGCCAATACTATGGACTTAATCGAAGCAAATGCAATAGATATGTTAGAGGGTGCAAAAAACAAGCTCTCCTCTGCTTTGATGGATAGACTTTTTCTTGATGAAGAGCGTATAGAATCTATGGCTGTAGCTGTGGAAGATATAGCGGCGCTTAAAGAGCCTGTTGGACGTGTCCTTGATGGTTGGGTGACAGAAGATGGACTTAAAATTGAAAAAGTTTCTATTCCTATCGGAGTGATTGGAATCATTTATGAATCTCGTCCAAATGTTACGAGTGACACTGCAGCACTTTGTTTTAAAAGTTCAAATGTTTGTGTGCTAAAAGGTGGAAAAGAGGCAGAATTTTCAAATAAAGCAATAGCAAAAGTTTTAAAAGCAGTTTTAGAAAATAATGATCTGCCAACTTCACTTATCTCTCTTATTCCTGATAGCTCTCGTGAGGGTGTTGCAAAACTCATCAAAATGGACAAATATGTGGATTTGATTATTCCTCGTGGTGGAGCAGGGCTCATCAAATATGTAAGTGAAAATGCAACTGTAAGTGTGGTAAAACATGATAAAGGGCAGTGTCATACCTACATAGACAAAGATGCAAAGATGCAAAACGCTATAAAAATAGCAATAAATGCAAAAGTGCAAAGACCAGGTGTCTGTAACGCGATGGAAACACTTCTTGTTGATACAGCAGTAGCTAAAGAGGCATTGCCACAATTAAAAGAGGCATTTGACGCAGCAGGAACATATCTAAAGGGATGTACTCAAACGCAGCAGTTCATTGAAGTTGCAAATGCAACAGAGGAAGATTACGATACTGAATATTTAGCAAATATTTTAAATATTAAAATAGTAGAAGGGGTAAATGGAGCAATTGAGCATATAGTGAAATTTGGTTCAGGTCACTCTGAAGCGATAATAACGGAAAATATTACAATAGCTGAAGAGTTTTTAAACAGTATTGATGCAGCAGCAGTTTATGTTAATGCTTCGACTCGCTTTACAGATGGAGGAGCTTTTGGTTTTGGTGCAGAAGTGGGAATTAGTACAAATAAACTTCATGCTCGTGGTCCTATGGGAATAGAGGGACTCACAACATATAAATATAAAATATATGGAAAAGGTCAAATAAGATAATGTTAAGTACAGATTTATTAAAAAAGATAAGTTTTTTTGAAAACTTACAAGAACAAGACTTAAAGTTACTTCTTTCTATAACTAGAAAAAGACAATTTGAAGCAGGTGAAATCCTATTTTATGAAAAAGAGAAAGCTAAATTTTTAACTTTAGTTCTAGAGGGGATGGTAAAAGTATATAAAGTTGACCCCAAGAATAATGAGATAATTTTACATCGTTTTATTCCTAAGCAGTTTGTTGCAGAGATGGCAGTTTTTGAAGGAATTCCATATCCTGCTTCTGCTGCGTTTGAAAGTGATGGAAGTGTATTAGAAATAGATTTTGATAAATTTAAAGAACATTTTTTTTCAAATCCAAAAATAACATTAGAATTATTTAGATCGTTAACACAAAAGATAAAATATCTTGAAAATGTTATAGATTTAAATGTTATTCTTGATTCTACTGCACGAGTTGCTAAGTACATTTGTGAAAATGATGATGCACTTAAAATGAAAAATAATAAACTTGCTCAATATTTACATATTACACCAGAGACGCTTTCTCGTACATTTAAAAAATTTGCAAAATTGGGTTTTATAACAAAAGAAGGAAGTCAATATTCTATTATTAATAGAGAGGCATTAGAAATATTATTTGAGAAATAGTAATAATAATGATTATTATTACTTATTGATGTATGTCAAGTTGTTGTTAGATTTTCTTGAATATAATCCTAGAAATTAATAACAAAGGATTGATAATGTCACATATTCCAAGTGCAGCACAAAAAATAGAAGTTGAAGGTGCAACTGTAGACTTTTTTAAATTAGAAAAAGATGGACAAAGTAGTTATTACTTTGATACTTCAAAAGAGGGTCCTCCACATCCAATGGTAAACGCAATGGCTGGTTTGGGCATGATTAAAGGTACTAATGATACTGTGGTCATGATTAACCATAAAGCACCAGGCGGATTATTTGCTAAATTAGAAAATGATGTTCATTATATGGTTGAAGATTTAGAGGATGGTTTAGTGAAAGTTGTTTTTTCTCACAATTCAGGTGCTGATACAGAGTCAGATTTATCACAAACTAGTTGTGGTGGTTGAGACTTTTAAATGGGTAAAATATCACAGGACTTTGCTCCTCCATTTAAATTAATAGCTCCTTTTTTTATTCTTGGGGGCATTTTTTATCTCTTATCGTCTTTATATTTATTTTCATTTAATTTAGATGATTTATCATTTGCAAATCCAAAAGTTATAAGTTTCGTACATTTATTTTTACTTGGTTTTGTGATGATGACAATATTTGGTGCAATGGCACAACTTGTTCCTGTCGTTTTAGAAGTTGGGCATTTTGGTGTAGAACTTTTTTATGCCATATGGCCACTCTTACTTATTGGGACTTTCTTAATGGTGTTTGGGTTTTTGTATTCAAGTGCTTTACTGCCCTATGGCGGAATGATAGTTTTAATCGCTATGATGATATTTGTTGGTGAAATCTTTTTAACTATCTTTAAAGTAAAAAAACTAACTTTGGTTATGAGTAGTGTTTTAATATCAAATAGTTTTTTATTTTTTGGAATTATATTTGGTCTTTTAATGGCACTCTCATACGCTGGGACAATATCAGTAGATATTTCATCACTCTTAAAAGCTCATATTTATTCTGTGTTAGGTGGTTATATATCTATCACTATAATGGGTCTTTCTATTGTCTTAATACCAATGTTTACACTCTCTCATAGCTTTTCACTAAGACCTTTAGAAATCTCTATAAGTATGATGAGTGTGGCTGTAGTTTTAGCAATAGTTGCATCATTTTTGAAACTAGACACCTTATCTTATGTAGCTGATATTTTAGCTCTTATATCGATGTTAGTATATGCTTATTTAATATATATTATTTATACTATTAGACCTAGAAAAGAGAATGATATTTATGCAGTATCTCTGATGTTTTCATACTCTTCTCTACTTGTTTCTATTTTGTTACTTGTAGTTTATTTCTTTATGCAAAAAGAAATTTATTTAATTGCTTCTATGTGGCTTTTATTTTTTGGTTTTTTTGGTTTTTTAATTACTGGACATATATATAAAATAATTCCATTTCTTGTATGGTTTGAAAAATTTTCTCCTCTTGTTGGAAAACAAAAAGTTCCAATGCTTGCAGATATGGTGCCATATAAAAGTTCTCAAGCACAGTTTTTGTTTTGTGCAGTCGGTGTTATTATTGTATGTATTGCAATAATTTCTCAAAGTAATATCCTCATAGGCGCAGGAGCATCATTTTTAGTAATGGGTGCTATTGCATTTATGAGAAGTGTATTGTATATGATAAATTTTAAAGGATAATAAATGGCAATGTATACTAAAGATGAAATTTTTCAGGCAATTTCTACGGTAATTGATCCTGAGGTTGGTTTTAATCTTGTTGAAATGGGACTTATCTATGATGCAAGTAGCGATGATGAAGGAAATGTAGACGTAACTATGACACTCTCTACTAGGGCATGTCCACTGCATCAAATGATACTTCAATGGGTAAAAGAAGCAGTAGAAAAATTACCAAATGTAAAAGAAATTAATGTTGAAGTCGTATGGGAACCAGTCTGGAATATTAGTATGGCTGATGATAATGTTAAAAAGGCTCTTGGAGCTTAGAGCATGTATTGTTTTGCATAAACCTTATTTCTTTGGTTTATGCTGTAAGTAACTACTTTTAATATTTATTAGTTCATAGAGAGATATTTTAGGCATAGCGTCTTTTATTAGTCTATCTGTATCTGTATATTTTCCTTGCATATTTTTGATTTCATCATACGCTTTTGGTTTTACCTCTTGTGTTGCAATAGAAATTGCACCAGCCCAGATAAGTAAAATGGCAATCCATACAGTTTTTTTAGCGTTTGCATAGACTCCAATAAAATGAAATACTATTGTTAGACTAACCCCAATAGTAAGTAAAATAGATAAACTCATAATTCTATCCTTTGTCCTTGTGGTTTGATAGTTATATTTGCATCTTGAAACATTTTATCACCAAAATCTTTTACACCAAGTGTACCAATAAGCATTAATATGATTACTAAAAATAAAAACAGTAGTGCCATCCCATATCTTTTAAGTCTATTTAACAAAAAATCTTTCCTCTTTAAATATTTTAAACATCATTAAGTCATTGTCCTTTATATCAAGCTTTTTAGCCATTTTAGGGTTAACAATGTACTGTCCTAGTTTTACTAGTACTTCATCTCTCTTTTTCAAGGATTGAGTAAAGTGAATAGTTCTAGTTTCTTTTGCTTGTATTTGTGTATCTTTTAAAACTTTAGTAGCAATCCATGGTGGAGCAGGTTTTTTGTCCTTTCCAATGATACGTAAAAATTTAGTTACAGGAAGTAAAATACTTTTTTTATCTCTTATGATAGTCACCTGTAGCTCTCCAACTCGTAAAGGATGAAGCAGTAGTGGATGGTTTGCACTATTTTTTATAATGATGTTAAATCCATTAGTACTTTTTTGAAATGTAATATTTATATATTTTGAAAGCATCTCAGGCTTATGAATTGAACCACTAAAACCATGATATCTATGTGTTTTAGAATCTTTAAGGGTTGTAAAACTACCAGTTATTTTAGGCATATGACATGTTATACAGTTCTCTTTATTAGTATTTGGATGCTCACTAATTTTTGAAGTGCACACTTGCAATTTATGTGCATTTTCTTTATGTGAATGGCATCCCATACAAACATTACCATTATAGAAATTTTTATTTGTAAAGTCTATATCATGATAGGGTGAACCACTCTCTTTTGTAACTAAACCAAAAAGAGTTGTCTCTATTTTGTATTTTTTATCATCACTATCTTTTTCACTAATTCGTGCTGAATATAAAGTTTTTTTGTTTGTTGTAAGTATATTTACATTTGATTTTGCATGCTTTTGTATGCTTTTTATATTATGACAAGAAACACAGGATACACCCTCTAGCTGGGCTTTGTTCTTTTGTGGTAGAGCATCTTTGTGATTTTTGAGTTTGCTTAAAATTTCTTTATCATTTGGAGTATGGCATTTAGCACATTTATAAATCTTCTTTTTCTTTAAGGGATGTTTATCCCAAACCGCTTTATGAATAGCATCTGAAAATATAGAAGCTTTTCTATGTTGCGAAGAGTAGTATTCTTTATATATAGTAGGATGACATTTTTGACATACCTGAGATGAAGTGAACTGATCAAGTGCAGATAAGTTGCTTAGAATAAGTATCGTTAGATATATTACAGATTTCATTAGTGCTCTTTTAATTCTTCTTTTGAGGCAATAGGTGCATAATCAACACATCTTGCCGTATGAAAATCTCTTTCAAAATCTGGATTTTTAAAGTAGTCACCTTCAACTCTCCAGCCAAGTTTTTTAGAAATCAATACAGATTGTGAAATAGTTCGTCTCATCTTATTTTCACAGATAATAGTTTCACCATTATTAAAGATTTGTTTAACTCCATCCATACGAGAAGTTGTTACATAGTAGTGAATTCCTATCATAATAGAAAAAATCAAAAATATCCCAATCATACCTCTTTTAAAGGCTACTTTGGGCATAAAATCTCTAGTAGTAACAAAAAGTGTTACTAGTAAGAAAAAAATCATTATAGCTATATATGGAATCTCTAGTTCAAAAAATCTATCCATTGTTTTTATCCTCCCATTCTTTAAATGCTGGTGTAAAGTACTCTATACGAACTTTTTTAAATTCACGTGAAGAGTAAAGTGGCATATGTGATTTTGATTCTATCTCTTGTGACATTTCTTCTATCATTGCATTTGTCTCTTCTGTCGTTTTACCATGAACCATAGTAAAAAGATTATATGGCCAATTCGGATATTTTGGGCGAAGATAGCAGTGGCTCACTGCACTAAACGCAGCGGCACGTTCGCCTATCTCCTCTCCATTTTTTTCATCCACATCCCAGACAACCATTGCGTTTGCATTAAAACCTGCTTTTCTATGGTTTAAAATTGAAGCAAATCTTCTCATTACTCCAGATTCTTGAAGTTCTTGTAGTATCATGAAAAAAGTATCATATGTAATATCTAAATCTTCTATAATTTTGGCAAAAGGCTCACTTACAAAGTCGATGTCATATTGCGCTCTCATAATAATATCATGATGTAAAGGAGTAAGCTCAATATCTGTATGAATAACTTTTCTTACTTTTTCTTTTTTTTCATCTTTACCTGTAGTATTGAGTTTTACACTAATTTTAAATAGTTTAAGAGTAGGTAAAACTATATAGTCCTCAGCCTCTGTAAGTTTTGCTAATATTTCTATAGTTTTGTCTAAACCTATGATTGAGTCAGGTTCGACAGCCATAGTAAACCAGATATTAAACTCATGATTTCTTTCATAATTATGAGAAACACCAGGATGAGAATTTATTATCTCCACAGCAGCATCTATTTTTTCTTGAGGTATTTTAAACGCAACTAAAGAAGATTTATATCCCAATCTTTTTGTGTCAAATATCGCTGAAGTTTGACGTATTATATTTTCTTTTTTTTCATTTTGTAAAATTTCAAGAACTTCTTCTTCACTCATTTGAAGTTCATCTGCTATAACTTTAAATGGTTTAGCAACTAAGGGAAATTTTTTTTGTATTCTTGATAGTATCTCTTGTTTCATAATTCTTCTTTATGTTAATATTTCAATAAAATGATTGTATCTGTCTTTTTTTTATATTAGATTGATGTTTATCAATAAATAACATGTATAATATACGATATTCTAAGACTATCAAGTTACTATGACGTGATTATATACAAAATAGTTAATAAATGGGGTATAGATGGGTTATTTTCCAGCTTTTTTGAAATTAGATAATAAAAAAATTTTATTAGTGGGTGGGGGAAACATTGCCTATGAAAAACTTGTTCATTTATTGGATTTTTCAAAGAACATAGATATCATATCAAAAGAGTTTTCAGATGAAATGATAAGTAAAATGCAAGAGATGAATTTAAAGTATGAACAGAGGGGTTATGTCAAAGGTAATATTGCTGAGTATGCTATAGTAATTGTAGCTGTTGATGATATCACTCTTCAAGCAGAGATATTTGAAGAATCAAAGAAATATAAATGTTTGTGTAACGCAGTGGATTCTGTAGAGTATTGTGATTTTATTTTTCCATCTTATATAAAAGAGGGTGCTTTAACGATAGCAGTTTCTACATCAGGAACTTCGCCTGCAATGGCAAAACAATTAAGGCGGTATTTGCAAAATCTCATTCCTCAAAATATTGATAATTTTTTGCAAGAGATGAAAGAATTACGAAAAAGTTTGCCAAAAGGTAAAGAAAGAATGAAGATGCTTGATGAAAAAGTAAAAAAATATATTGAAAATTGGAGTAAATAGATGAATGTAAAAAAAGGTTTATTTTTAGGAGTATTGTTCGCATTTTTTGTACTTGGATTTATAGCAATTCAAAAGGCAACACCTAATGCAAAAGAAAATAGAATTTATAAAGCGATAAAAGTTTATAGTCCATATCAGTTTGAAAAACGCATAGGTGGACTTACTATAATCAACAACACTACAGGAGAAAAAGAGAAGCCAAACGCAGCAGATGTTCTCTATAGAATGGATGATTTAGATAAAGCATGGGGTAAAAAACATTTAAGTGTAGTTGCAAATGATGTAATTGTACTTGGTGATCATAACCAAACGATTACGAAAATATTTATTAAAACACAAAAAGAGAGAGATTGGGTTAAGAAATTTTTTGGAATTTAACTTCTTAAAAAATTAAGGAGAATTGTATTGTGAAAAGCTTAGTTTTATTGATATTGCTCGTTTTATCCTTGTATTCGTATGATAATTTACGTGATAAGGCATTGGATAAGGGTTTAAAACCTATACCAAAGGAGTTTAATACTCTTAAGGCTCAAGTTGATGATAAATACAATCTTATGACAATTCCTAAGATTCAGCTTGGAAAGAAGCTCTTTTTTGATAAAAACTTATCTTTAGACAGGAGCATCTCTTGTGCAACATGTCATGATATAAAAAATGGTGGTGAAGATGCTAAACCAACAGCCATTGGATATAAACAACAAGCTAATCCGAGTCATTTGAATTCTCCAACTATTTTAAATACTGCATTTTCAAAACATCTCTTTTGGGATGGAAGAGCAAGTTCTTTAAGAGAACAGGCTAAAGGTCCGACTCAAGCTCTTTTTGAAATGGCATCAACACCTGAGTTGGTTGAGGCAAGGGTAAAAGAAAATCAAGAATACAGACAATCATTTGTAAAAATCTTTGGGGAAGATGAAATAACATTTGATAATATTACTAAAGCAATTGCAGTATATGAAAAGACTTTAGTTACTAGAAGTAGATATGATGAATTTTTAGAAGGTAATGAGAGTGCTTTAACTATACAAGAACAACGCGGATTAAACTTATTTATAGATATGGGTTGTAAAGCTTGTCATTTTGGTTCAGCAATTGGTGGACAAAAAATTCAAAAATTCCCTCTTAGAAATTACAATAGTATTTTAAATCTAACAACTACTTTTAATGAAATAAACCACAATCGAGATTTTTCGCAAGTAAGTTTAAGTTTTAAGATGTACCGTCCTTATCCATTTGAAAATATCGGTGGTTTTTTAGGAAAAGATGACAATAGGTACTTTCGAGTACCAATACTTAGAAATATATCTAAAACAGCCCCATATTTTCATAATGGAGTTGTAAAAACCTTAAAAGAGGCGATAGAAATTATGGCTAAATATCAATTGGGACTTGATTTAAAAGTTGCGCAACTAAATGCTTTAGAAGCATTTTTGAAGTCGCTAGATGGAGATATTGTGGATTATAATTTAACTATAAAGGAGTTGAAGTGACCAAGTCATATGCTTCATCAATACTAGATGTATTTTGTGTTACAAAAAGATAGACTGCTGCGTTTAATTGTGCTAATTTTAAGTACTCATTTGAGGGATTATTGACTTGCTCTATAGAGTTTTCTAGAGTAATTTTATCCCATGACTTTTTATATTGAATCCCATAGTATGCAGGGTCAATGACATACTCCTGTGTATCATTTGTGTCTACTATCCATAAGCGTCCTTTACTAAAAAGTTCAGGTGTCCCTTCATTTCCTTGAATTAAGGCAAATTTTTTATATTTATCAGCAAAAATTTCTGCATATTTTTTTACATAAGGTTTATGAAAAACACCAGTAATAGCATATTTGCTATTTGCAACATTTGGAAGTTTTTCAATAGTGTTAAACCCTGAACGAAGTCCAAGTTTATTTCTAATTTCTGTTAAGTTATGAAGTTTATTAAAAAAGTCTTTTCTATCAAAATAGTGTATGTTTGAAGTTAAATCCAACTTGGTAGCTATTTCTTTGATAGTAATACCATCTTTTGCTGGTTGTTTATCATCACCTATAATTATAAGGTTTAAATTATGCTTTTTGAGAACTTTTGCAACTAATGGAAAAATATATGGATTTTTAGCTTTTCCATCAAATGGGTAGCCCAATTCAAGTGAGTTCTGAATTTCAGTTTTTGTAATGTTTTCATCACAGGCTGCAAGTGCACCACGAAACTCTTCATTAGTCTCTGGTTTAAGTCTCCAACCCAATAAGAAGGCAGCAATCTGCTCACTTGGAACACTTTGGTTGAGCACCTGCTGCATCATATCTTTTGCTTCTTCAAAGCTTAAATCACGATTACCTTTTGGACCAGTTCCAACCGCGTGAATATATTTAAAAAAATCCATAATTTTACTACCTTTTAGTATTTTTATATAATACAAGGAGTGTAGCAAAATTATATAAATAAGAGTCTATAAGCCTAATTTTTCTTCAATAGCATCCTCTAAATCACTATCTTGTGGTGATAAATTGAAATAATCTTGTCCAAAATCAATAGTTACAACTTTTGTTTCATCTTCATCTATATTCTCTGCTATTAGCTCATTTTCTTTAAACTCTGTCATTCTCCAACCCTCTTCCTCACCAGCTTGAACAATTAATTTGTGTACTTTTTGTAAAGGCATATGTTTAAAGTGAACATAATTGGCTGCTTTGACATCAACATCAACACCTGATGTGGTACTGCATGAGACAAATAGTAACGAAGAGAGTAGAACTGTTACACCTAAGATAAGTTTTTTTTTCATTTTCTTTCCCCTTTTGTAGTATTCTTATTTTTTAATAAATTAAGAATAGGTTAATATGATATAATAATAATTATAAAAAAACTTTGAATTGAATGGAATTTTAATGAGTTCACACGATATAATGATTATTTTGGTTATGACATTTCCGATGTTTTTATTTAGCATCTATCCGGGAATAAAAGCAAGTGAGTATTTAGAAGAAAAATATGGCATAGAAGAGTCAAAAAAAAGAACTGTAATGGTTGTAGTAACATTTTTATTTGCTTTATTCTTATCATTATTACTCTATTATGTTTAGGAAAGGTGTATGAAATTTCTATTACTATTTTTAATTAGCATCGCTCTTTATGGTTCGAGTAAAACAGCACTTGAAGCATATAAAAGCCATGAATATAAAAAAGCATTTATTCTTTACAAAGAAGCAGCCCAAAGTGGAGATGTGACATCTCAAAATGCTTTAAGTTATCTCTATTTTAATGGAATAGGTACAACAATAAGTAAAAAAAATGGACTTATCTGGTTGAAAAAAGCTGCAGATAGTGGTGATATACGAGCGTGTTTTGATTTTGGTATGATGCTTCTTTCTGGAATAAATATTGAAAAAGATTTTACAAAAGCAGCGAGATATTTACAAATTGCTTCAGATAAAGATGATAATGAAGCAACATATAATCTAGCACTGATGTATTATAATGGTGATGGTGTAAAACAAGATCTGAAAAAAGCAGCTTCACTTTTAGAAAAGGCTGCAAAGGCAGGTCATGTTGGTGCAAAGCATAATGTAGGTAGAGTATATATGAGCGCACTTAATTTCAAAAAAGCAAAATTTTGGCTTAGTGAAAACGTAAAAGATGGGGATGAGCAAGCCGCAACTCTGTTAAAAGAGATAAAGGCTGCTAATAAAGAATAGTTTTAGGTATTTCTAACTTTGTTCGAACCACTGAAGCTGTTCACGTAGCTTGACTACCTGTCCAACAATGATTAAAGCAGGAGTAGGGACTCCTTTTGCTTTTGCAACAATATCATCTAGTGTTCCGACTACTACACTCTGATCTTTCGTTGTACCACGTGAGATGACAGCACAAGGATAATCTGCCGGTTTACCTATTTCTATGAGTTTTGAAGTAATCTTTTTGAGGTTATGTAATCCCATTAAAAAAACGATGGTATCATCAGTTTTAAAATTTTCCCATGGAATTTGTGATGTTTCTTTGTTTGGTGATTCATGACCAGTAACTACTCTAAAACTTACAGCAACTCCACGATGGGTAACAGGTATGCCCGCATAAGCAGGCACACTAATAGCCGAAGTGATACCTGGAATAATATCAAAACTAATACTACGTTCTTGTAGGTAAGCTCCCTCTTCACCACCACGACCAAAAACAAAAGGATCACCTCCTTTTAGACGTACGACAACATTGTGTTTAAGAGCATTTTGATAAATCACTTCATTTATCTCATCTTGAGGAAGAGTATGTCTTCCATCCTCTTTACCCACATATACAAACTCACAACCATCTTTTGCCATCTCTAAAATTTGAGGATTAGCAAGTCTATCATATATAATCACATCAGCTTCAGTAATAACTCTATGTGCTTTGATAGTTAAAAGTTCAATATCTCCTGGACCTGCACCTGTTAAATAAACTTTACTCATTATCTATTTTCCTCATAAAGAAATATACCAGATGGTTTTTTTATAGTAAATATTTCACGTTTTAGCCACCATCCTTTAGTATCTATAATTACTACTTTATTAGCATCATTTACAGAGACAAATAAAGATGGTCTAATATTTGACCATCTAAGGTGCAGTACTTTACCATTAAATTCAAATCTTTTAATTATTTTCAATGTTTTAGTGTCTATAATTTGAATAACTGGAAATTTTTTACCGCTAAAGGTAACTGCTAAATATTTTTTATCTGGGGATAATGCTGTAAAAACTGGTAGTCCTTCCATTTTAATAGCTTTTACAAATTTAAAATCAGGAGTATAAACAAAAACCTTATTATCTCCTACAGCCGGAATAAAAACTTTTGAATCACTAATAGACCAAAATCCAAAGTGAGGTACTTTAAGAACAGGTTTCCTATCATCTAGTTTAAGCTGAATTTTTTCAAATTTCATTGTATCTAAGTCAACAACACCAAACCAAGGACTTTGAAAAAACCCATTAATGTATTTGTCACCTTTTATCATAGCATCAAAAGGCATTACTCCTACATTTTTAAATTCTTTATAAAATTTAAAATTTGGTTTACCTTTTCCTTTATTAATATCTTGATAAACAGCGATTGAATCATTATCCATCTCTGAAAATATAAGATAATTTTTATAGATTTTTATACCAACATTTCTAGAACCAGTTTTAAGCTTTTGAATAGGTTCGAGATTACGTGAGAGGATATCTACACTTTTATCATCATAATTTGCAACAGCAACGTAATTTTTATTTATTACAAAACCAATGGCACTTTTACTTGTTTTATATTCAGTTATTTTTTTTTCAGTTACTGGATTAAATCTCATAATATAACCATCACGTGAGATGAGGTATCCATCTTTACCATAAAATTTCATAACACCATGATTCATATTATGCATATTTTTCATATGATTTCTTGGCAAACCATCTTCAATGACTGCCACTGAACTACTTTCTCTTTCAACTACAAATACCTTTTCATTTGGAACTGCTGCGTTTAGTGATGAACATAACGATGCAATAATGCTTGTTGTAAATAAGATTTTTTTTAACATTTTATATATTCTCTCTTTCTTCTTGAGTTAAGTAACAAGATGGGTCTTCACTCCATAAGTCACCTGTTATTGCATAAGCACGAGCTCGACTTCCTCCATTACATATATCTATCTGTTTACATGTACTACATATACCACTTATTTGTGTTCTAGGATGTATTCGAAGTTTATCTAAGAGTTCACCAGTTTTCCAAATATCACCAAAATTTTGATGTATAATATTTCCAACAATAAGAGGAAAAAATGGGTCAGGGCGTACATCACCCTCACTATTTATATTGAGTAATTTACGTCCAGCGGAATTACCACCCCATTTTACTAATCTATCTCTCATTTTTTCTTTTAAATTTGGGTATTTCTTTGCAAATTTATTTAAAAATGCAACAGCATCCATTTCCATATTACCAGTCACTATTTCTATATCGCGACCAGTTTCATAATACTCAAATGCCTTGTTTAGTATGAATTCAACGGCTTCTCTTCGCTGCTCTTTTGATAAATCCATTTTCAGGTTATCAAGACCACGACCAGAATAGACAAGATGAGAAATGTAGATTTTAGGAATATTATGTTTTTCAACCAAATCAAAAATATACTCTAATGAACCTATCGTATCTTTTGTCATAGTAAAACGGATACCAACTTTTGCACCAGTTTCATTCGCTAATAGAACTGACTTAAGTGTTTCTTTAAATGCACCTTTTAAACCACGGAAATAATCATGTGTTTTTTCATCCCCATCAATGCTGACGCCAACATAATTAAAAGTATCAGTAATCCTTTTAATATTGCTTTTTGTAAAATAAAGACCATTACTTGAAAGATAAGTAATGATTCCATTTTCTTTACAAAAATCTGCTATTTCAAATAAATCCTTGCGTGTAAGTGGTTCTCCACCAGAAAAAATTATAAATTTAACACCATTTTCTTTCATTTGCAAAATAGTCTTTTTTATTTGCTTAGTTGTTAGAGTGTCAACTTCATCCAAAGTTGATTTTGAATAACAGTGTAAACAAGATAAATTACATCTATTTGTAAAATTCCAAATGGCAATACTTCCATCTAAAATTCTTTCTTTTTTATCTTCTACAACAGAAGATATGAGATTTGAAAGTCTAAACATTATTTTTTACCTTTATAAGAAAGTATGTAATCACTGATAAGGTCAAGCTCTTTTACATTTAAATGAAGTTGCGTCATTACCGTTCTTCTATATCCGAAAGCTTTATACATTGATTTTGGTGAAGCGATATATGCTTCTATCTCTGATTTTGTTCTTTTATTTGCTATTTCACTAAATGGAGGACCAAAAGCCATCGCCGTTTGGTGATGGCAGCCCCAACAATAAGTCTCAAATACTTTTTTACCACTTAAAGAATCAGCATTTGCATAAATTCCTAAGAGTAGCACTAATAGATATCTTTTTTTCATTATTACCTCTTGATATATTTCACATTTTAACAAAAAAACCTCCTAAAAGAAGCTTTATTAGTCAATTTTTAAGAGAATTTGTAATTATTTTATATTTGTTACTTTATAGGTGACTTCTTTCATCAATAATGGGGTTGTTAGTTGCTTGTCTTGTAAACTTAATACCTCAGAACAACTTGGTTTTGCGAGAATAACATGAAATGAGGCTTTAATAATATCACCTTTTTTTATTCCATTTGTTTTATATGTGAGTACTCTTGTCTCTTTAGCTTGTAAATTATTGACAAATCCTCTTTTGTATGAAAAGGCAGGAATTGCAACAACTTTGTTATTTTTATCCATAAATTCAGTAACAAAGGCACCTTTTTTATCTTCTAATGGAGAATCTTGATAGTTTTTCCATATCACTTTTTCATTTCTACTGAGAGTAAGTTGTAAATATTTTAATCGTGAAGCTTGAATAATAAGAGGGTGGGGCATCTTATTTTTTAGTGTTATTAGTATGTTGTTATCGAGGGTCTTAATAGTAATATCTAAAGATTGTTTCCTCATATCCATACTATGAATACCAGCAAAATCATGACTACGGTGTTGTATTCGTCCTCTTTTATTCATTTTTTCAGCACCACCATTGATATAAGGCATATGGCATTTGATGCACTCAGTTGAGTCTTGATTGTCTTTCATAGCATTAAAAATCATAATATCATTAGAATTTCTTTTATGAGAATGGCATCCTAGGCAAACATTTTTTTTGTATATAGGATTATTGAGCATTTCATGCTTGTCACTGTCATCGGGATTTTCAAGTGAAGCAAACATGGATGGTTTATAACCTTCTGGTTTTTTAGAGAGATAGATGATATTTTTTTTATGCGCCTGTTTAACATAACCAATTTGATGACAGTAAAAACAGCTAATAGCATCTGTCTGTTCTTCATAAAGTTTGCTGGGACGTTCTTTTCCCTTTTCAAGTGCTTTTTTATTTGTTGCAGCAGGCATATGGCATGAAGCACAATCATAAGTTTTAGTACTGACAGCATTCGCTACTTTTCTATGCAACTCATCATTAAAATAAGTTTTGGAGTGGTATGAACTTTGATATTCATAATAGATATCTTCATGACACTCTTTACAAGACTCATTTGTTAAATATTTTGCAGACAAAAGTGGTGTAAAAATAGTAAGTAAAAAAAATAAAAATAATTTCATGGAAGTCTCTTTATTGTTGCTTTAGGGAATATTTGAAAAAGGGTTCTCCCCAAAGGGAGAAAGAAGCGATTATGCTCCTGGAATAGATTGACGATGTTCGATAGAATAAGTAAAAGTTGGAGTTGTTAAACCTTTTATGTATTTAACAAATTTTCCAGTTTTTGCTTCATAGATACCAATACGACCAGCATTCCATTCTGAAACCATTGTCCAGTGACCATGGTTCGCAGGTTCAGCATGTAAGATTCTAGGAACTACAACTTTACCTTTTTTGTTCTTAACAGTTGGAACTTTCCAGCTATAAAGAATTTTATGTGTTACAGGATCTGTAACGGTACCACGTTTTGTACCAACAGTGATAATTCTGTCAGTCTCTAAAGTTTGTTTATTAATTAAGTACATTTTGTTCCAATTCGCTGGACCGCCAAGTACACAATCAGACCAAATATATGGAGTATGTTCACTTGTACCTATAAATAAACCACCACCAGCAGTTCTAACTTTTGCAACAACATCCCAGTTGCTATCCCAGATTACAGCCATACCAACATTCATACTATTTGTAGCATAAAGTTGACCATATCTGTCATTGTACCAAGATGAACCTTGACCTGGATGCGGCTTGCTTCCTGGACCAGTGTAAACTTTTGCAACTAAAGATTTAGTTTTAAAGTCAACTACACCCATTACATCAGAACCTTGAGATGCTTGCATTAGGTAACGACCAATCTCTTTACCTTCATTTTCAAAACCATCATGTAAAATTTTACCAATGTTTGGAATATCTCCAACAATTGGGAAATTTGGTTTAGAATAATCTACGATATATACATGCCCAGCATCTTTAAGAGCAAATGCAATGTATGGACCATATGGAGTGTCATACACACCAGCAACACGGCTTGAACCGATATCACCATCCATATTAATTACACTTGATGTTGGATACACTTTAAGTGGTTCTAGAGTCATTGCATCCATTAAAACTGCACCACCTGGTACATAGTTTCCTGCCATTAGGTATTTTCCATCTGGAGAAACTGCAAGACCACGTGAATCAGAACCAACTTGAACTTGAGCAATTTTTTGTTGACCATGAGATGCAAGGTCAAACATTGTTACCAAACCTGAGCGAGAGATTGAGTATGCATAACGAGGTTGACGTTTATTTGTAACTGTTACGTGAACTGCAAAACCTGCTGGATGACGTGAAAGAAGCTTTCCTGTTGTACCGTCTAAAAACACAACACGAGCAGCATCACGTTCTGTAACAAAACAAATATCCGTAACATGTTTTACATCAACTGCATGAGGATATTTTTTAAGTAATGCAGTTCTGTCATTCAATTTCTTCCAGCCATTTTTAACTGCTTCCATAGTAAGAACTTTGATTTTTTTGCCTTTAAAATGTTGAAGGTAATCAACCATTTTTTGAGCATCAGCTTTATTCATCTTTTCAGAAAATGGAGGCATAGCAGTACCTAGACGACCATTCAAAATAACCTCAGATAAAGTATAAGAATTTTTCTTGGCAATTTTATTAGGACGTAAATCCGCACCAACTCCACCTTCATGGTTTGGACCATGACAACCTTGGCACTCTTTTTCAAACATTTTTTCAACATTCATATTTGAAGTACCTGCAAACAAGCCTGAACTTACAACCGCTAAAGCTGCAACTGATATAACTAATTTATTTAATCTCATCTTATTTCTCCTATAAAATTAAGTTTAAGTATGACTCTTGTTAAAAGAGTCATACATACTAGTTTTCGTTTTCTAAACGCTTTTTCTCTTGAAAATAAATCCAAATCATTGGTAAAATTATTATCGTATGAAGAAAAATTGTTAATGTTAAAGGACCTTGGTTGAGCCAGCCAAAAAAGCTTGGCACAACATCTGTAAATGGTTCAAACATTTTATCTCCTTATCTTTCATGTACTGGATTTTTACCAGTAGTTAGTAAATCTTTAGCCAAGAATAAGAAACCTATGAATGTAACAACACCCATAATAAGTCTCCAATCCATTGCTTGTGCAAACCACATACCATTTTGTCCGTCAAAGTATCCAGCCCAAGTAGCACCCATTTGTGCACGAGAAACAAGAACTTGAACATATCCCGCAATGGTAAGTGATATACCCATTCCCATAACACCAAACGCAATAAGACTAACACCCCAAACAGATGCTCTTGTATGTTTCATTACTTTAATGCCATTTGTACCTTGAACTGCTAAATACATCATTCCAATAAGGATAGTCGCATAAGCACCAAAGAACGCAAGGTGACCGTGAGCTGACGTAAACTGTGTACCGTGAGTATATAGGTTTACTTGTGGTAGTGTATGGAAAAATCCCCATATACCAGCACCTAAAAAGTTACCAAATGCATTAAGAACAATCCAAGTAAATGCTGGTTTATTCGTAATAGTGTGACCTGAAATAGCATGACCTTCTGCGCCTTCTGCCATTTGTAAACCTGTTTCTTTACCCCAGTCATACAATACATGTATAAACATTGCCACAAGTGGCAATGGTTCTAATGCCGAGAATAAAGCACCAATTTCCCACCAGTACTCAGGTGTACCAATCCAGAAGTAGTGATGACCAAGTCCAAGGATACCTGAACCAAATAGCATTGCTACCTCAATCCATAACCACATTTCAACAACTTGGCGTTTTGCACCAATAATTGTAATTAGACCATAAGCAGCAAGTGCACCAACAAATACTTCCCAAGTAGCTTCAACCCATAAATGGATTACCCACCACCACCAGTATTGATCAACTGAAATATTATCAGTAAAGAACATACCAGCTAAATAAAGACCAGCAAAAGCAATCATATCTGCCATTAAAACAGTTATGATACCAGTTTGTTTCCCTTTCATTCCTGTAAAGAAAAGATTCCCAACAAAACCAAGAGCAACAACTACAATACCCCAGTCTGCCCATCTTGGAGCTTCAATATATTCACGACCCTCTGTAATAAACCAGATTGTTGTCTCATCAGCTGGACCAACTTGAATAAATAGATAAACTAAAACAACTACAACAATCGCAGCTGCAAATATCCAAAAAAGTAATTTTCCAATTTTTATACCAACAGTTTCAATACCTGTTTCATCTGGTAATAACCAGTACACTGAACCAAACATTGCAAAAACCATCCATACTACAAGCGCATTGATATGTATAATTCTAGCTATTGAGAAGTCAAGAATTCCATAAAGAAAACCTGGCATTACATATTGAATAGCCGCCACTAAACCAAAAAGTAACTGAGCTCCAAAAAGAATAGCAGCAAAAGTAAAATACCATGTTGCTAATTGTTTTGACTCTGATGTTAAATGATTATTTGCCATTTACTGCTCCTTGCATTCTTCCAAAGTTTCTAGGAAAACCATTTGTATCAATAGAAGACATATGTTTTAAAAATGCAACCAAACCTATTGCCTCTTTTGCCGTAATACCAAGATCTGGCATCATACGAGCGTGAGTTGGATATAAATCTGGATGTTGTAAAAATTCAGCTATTGCTTCTTCTTTTGTATTTTTTCCAGTTAAAGCTTGCATAGCTCCATTTGGTCCCCATGCTGGATCTAACCATGCTTTTGTTAAATCTGGTGCATAATATGCTCCATTTCCTAAAAGCGTATGACAATCCATACAGTTTTTTGCTTGTGAGCCTAATTTTCCTAAATGAAGTAAAGCACCTGCTTCTTCTTCAGAATAGTCATCACGACCAAAAAAGTTTTCTTTTCCCCCAATTACTGGTACTTCATGGCCACGTTTAGCATCCATTTCATAAGTAATTTTGTAATTAATAACAGTAGGTCCAGGAACCCTTTTTGTTACACCATTTTTAAGATCTTGATCATTACCCATACTAATTTGAATCGACGTATCAAACGTAAGCCATATTAATAGTATTGATGCAAAACCCGTAACCCATGTTGCTGAACGTTTCCAGAAACGATTGTCACTCCATACAGATTTATTAGCCACTGTATCCTCCTATAATTAATAGTTAAAATATATATTTATCAATGTTCATTTTCACTATGAACATGATCTTGCATATAATAAACTGCATATGGAAGTAAAAATAATCCAATTGCAGCAACAACTAAAGCCTTAGCAGTAAATTCCCCTACATGCATTAAACTACCCATTAGGTATAAGCAATAAGCCGTTAGCATCCAAAATATGTAAGCGAACACCATTGCCCATTGTTTTAATAGTTTAACTTTTACTGCAGTATATATACCAACATAAAATCCTCCAAAAACTAAGACAAGTGCAGATGACACAAAGATAGGTAAAAAGTCATCTAGTGCTATTTCTGGTCGAACTACTGACGGATCTATCATTTGAGTTTCCTTAAATTGAATTGGATTTTAGAATCATAGGTAGTTTATTAAGTTTTGAGCTTCAATAAATTGACATACATCAACTCTTAACTTAAAGTAAGGATTTAGAGTAATATTTTATTTTAAGTGTTACTTTATGAATTAGTATTTAAATATTTTTGTATAGTTTTAATTGTTAATTGTAAAGTTTCTTTATATCTTTGCAATATATTTGAAGCATTTTCTTGATTATTTTTTAAAGTTTCTTTAGAGGTAATTGCTATGGCATTCAAACTTTTAGCTCCAAGGTTTGCAGATACTCCAATGATATCTAAAAGTAGCATATCCGCTTGATTGATTTTGTTCTCTTTTATAAGTATCATTAACGACTCATCTGAAGTTCCATAATCGGAGATAAATTCATTTAATACATCTTTGTAAAATTCTTTATCCTCTCCACAAATACTTAAGCCTTCAGTTATGTTAAGTATCTCTTTCATAGAAGCGTTAGAAGTATTTGTTGGGATACTTTGTGTAGTTGTATTGTATGCATACAAAATATCATACAAGGAGTCCATTTTTAATGGTTTCTCTAGTGTTTCACTCATTCCAGCATCTTTCATTTTTTTAATATCATCGCTTGCTGTATCTCCACTTAGTGCAACTACAACTATATGATCAAACTTTGGCTTTTTTCGAATTATTCTCGTTGCTTCAAATCCATCTATATTAGGCATATGTGCATCCATAAGTATAAGCATGAAATTATCATCTTTTTCTAAAATATTAAGTGCTTCTTGACCATCATTAGCGACGATTATTTCTATACCACTATCTCCTAGCAATCCCAAAATCACTTTTTGATTAATAATATTATCTTCTGCAAGAAGGATACGATTACCACTAAATTTAGAAAAATCTTCTTTTTTTATTTTGCCATGATGTGGAACCAATTGTTTTTTAAATTTTTTAGTTGGTTCTTGCGTTTGTAATTCTTGATACTTCTCTATATCAGGAGTTTTCGGTTCAGGTATTTTGACTTCTTCTTCGGATTCTTTTTTTAAAAGTGGTTCTTCACTTGCTTTTTGACTTTCATTCGTATCATATATATCTTTTTCTACTTTATCTGCTTGGTCGTCATCTGATTCATATTCATCAACAACTGCTGGTTCTATTTCAAGTAAATTTTCTTTTGAAGTGGGACGATTCTTTATAAGTATATAAATTATAAGTAAAACTAAAATGGCTAATCCAGCGATGATTTCATTTTGAAATTGCAATAAAAATTCAAATGACATAAAAGACCCTTTTTGATTGTTATGCTAAATGATACAGTATAAAAAATTAAACCTAAATCAATTTTAATGTATAATCATGTATATATTTATATTAAGGTTAGCATTGCAAAATATTCCTCATGTCCCAGTTTTATATAGAGAAGTTGTCGAAGCATTTGAAGATTTAGATGAAGGTATTATCATCGATTGTACTATGGGGTATGGTGGGCACTCTTCATTAATTCTCGAATCAAATCCAAATATAAAACTAATAGCAATAGATCAAGATCAAACTGCAATAGAGTTCTCTACAAAAAGATTAGCAAAATATGGAGATAGAGTTACTATAAAAAAAGGGCGTTTTTCTGTAATGATAAAAGAGATACTTAGTGAAGTAAACGCAGCAGATATTAAAGGTATATTAGCTGATATTGGGGTGTCATCTTTACAATTAGACCAAAAAGAACGAGGGTTTTCATACGAGAGCGAAAACCTTGATATGAGAATGGATAAAGGGGCTTTACTTAGTGCTTCTAATGTTGTAAATGAATACGATAAATTAGAGTTAGAAAAACTTCTTCTAGAATATGGAGAGCTTAGAAATTTTAAAAAAATTGCAGATATTATAGTGAAAAATCGACCATTCACTTCAGCTAAAGAGTTGAGTGAAACTTTAAAACCGCATATGCCAAGAGGTAAAAAAATACACCCAGCGACTTTGTTGATGCAGGCTATACGTATAGAAGTAAATGATGAACTTGGTGAATTGAAGTCACTACTTAGTAGCATTGAAGAAGCAAAGCTCCCACAAGCAAAAATAGCAATTATCTCTTTTCACTCATTAGAAGATAGAATAGTAAAGCAAAAGTTTATACAGTGGTCAAAATCTTGCATATGCCCTCCAGAAGCTTTTCGATGTATATGTGGTAATAATCATCAACTAGGAAAGATTTTAACTAAAAAACCTATTATGGCTCAAGATGATGAGTTAAAAGAAAATGTAAGAAGCAGAAGTGCTAAAATGCGTTTGTTTCAAATGGATATGTGATGAGTGAAAAAAATGAACTTTTAGAAGAAGTTGATGTTTTATTTACACCTAAACGCAGTCTGGACTTACATTATTTGTTATATGTTCTTTTAACTTTGACATTTATTGGAATGTTTGCATTTCCTAAGATTTACATTACAGAGCAAATTTACTTTAAAAGTAGAGATATCTCAAAATTAAAAGTAGAGTATGATACGCTTAAAGAGGAAAATAAACTTATAAGTGCATCCGTTGAATCAATAAAATTCAAAAATCAAATTTTAGACACACTCTTTTAATTTAACTAAGGAACTCGATTGATTAGAAAATTCATACAATTTGCGATTGATAAACCACTACTAAATCATATACTTTTACTTTTTATTTTTATGCTTTCAATTTTTGCGTATATAAATATTCCAAAAGAAATTTTTCCACCTATGAATATGGATAAGATTACAATTAAAGGTGGATATGCTGGTACATCAGCTGATATCCTTGATAAAATGGTTGTTCAAAGTATAGAAGAAGATTTGTCAAACATAGATGAACTTGAAGATATGAAAAGCAGTATTAAAAATGGTTCATTTTCTATTACTGCTGATATTAGAACAGGTTCAAATAATATTACAGTTTTAAATGATGTAAAAGATGTAGTAAGCAGTGTTAAAAAAGACCTTCCTGCTGATATGAATGAACCAATAGCAAAGATTAAAACACATGCTTTTCCACTTGTGCTTATAGCTCTTTCTGGTGATGTTTCGACAGAAGAACTTTTAGATAGAGCAGATGAATTGAAATCAGAGTTAAGTAAGTTTAAGGATTTGAGTGATATCACAATTCGTGGTGATGCAGATGAAGAGTTAGATATTAAATTAAATACACAAAAAATAAGAGCATATGGACTTTCATCTTCTTTAGTAGTTTCACAAATAAGTAAAATAAGCTCAATTTTTCCTATTGGAACAATAAAACAAAAAGCAAATCATCTTTACATATCTACACAAAATGGTGAAAAAACAAAAGAGGCGGTTGAAGATACAGTTATAAGTGTTGGCGGGCAAAGAGTGAAGATAGGTGATATCGCTGATGTTGCATTTAAACTAAGTGATGAGGTGGAATTATCTCATTATAATGGTGTTCGAAATATATCTGTTAATGTGACTAAAAGTAAAGATGGAAATGCAATAGCTTTAGTTCGAGATATTAGAAAAGTACTTAAAAAACAAGAGCTAAAACATACAAATCTAAAATATAGTATTTATACTGATACTTCTATATGGATTAAAAATAGATTAAATGTCGTATTTTCAAATATCATTTTTGGTCTAGCTCTTGTATTTTTGGCAATGCTTATCTTCATTAATAAAGGTATCGCATTTGTTGTTGCTCTTGGAATACCTGTAAGTTTTATGATTGGATTAATAGTTACAGAGATATTGGGTGATAGTTTAAATATGCTCTCTCTTTTAGGTGCTTTAATTGCTCTGGGTATGCTTGTTGATGAGGCGATAGTTGTTGCTGAAAATATTTATAGACATTTAGAAGAGGGAATGGAGCGAAAAGAGGCCGTTATTAATGGTGCAGCAGAAATGTTTCCTGCTGTTTTAACAGCTACGTTAACAACAGTTTTTGCTTTTTTACCTATGCTATTAATGACGGGTGAGATGGGAATGTTTATAAAAATAATTCCTATTATGATTACTGTTTTATTGCTCTCATCTTTATTTGAAGCTTTTTATTTTTTGCCTCTTCATGCACATGATTTCTTAAAAGTTTCTAATGAAGGAAGTTTCACCAAGCGTTTTTGGAATGGGGCATATCATTTTTATAGTAAGGTTTTACATTTTTTCTTTAAAAGAAAAGTCATCTCTTTACTGATAATGGTCGTAAGTATTTTAGCTTTTGAATTTATGATGATAAAAAATGCTAAATTTCAGCTCTTTCCCGACTTTGATAACACCCAAATATATGTTTATGGGAAAGTTAATATAAATAATGAGTTAAAAGATACCGAAAAAATTGTTACAAAATTAGAAAATGAGATACTTAAAAATGTTAATAAAGAAAATATTTCTTCTGTAACTTCTGTAATTGGCTTTAAGATGGATTCAAAAAACAGAGCTGAACTTGGCGAGAATATGTTTCATATCTTTATTGACTTACATGAACATGCTCCAGTAAACTTTTTTGACAAATATATCAGCCCATATCTTTCAATTGAATATGATTCAAAGGTTAAATCAAGGGAGTTAGATGCTAAAGATATAGCTACAAAACTAGAAAAAACTTTGGAAACTATTCAAAAAAGTAAAGATAAAAATGGTAAAGAAATTTTCGAAGAATTTGTAGTGAAAGTTCCTGGTGCTGGTGTAATTGCACATGATGTAGAAATTGGACTTAGTTCAAAAACTATTGGAGATGTAGTTCCGTATTTGAAAACTTTAGAAACTAAGCTTTTAGCAATTAAAGGAGTACATAATCTTTCAGATGATGCAACGTTAGGTGAAAAAGAACTAAAATTAAGAGTAAATGAATATGGACAAGAACTTGGATTTGATGAACAGGTTATTGCAAATGAGTTAAGAGCATATTATTTAAAAGGTGAATATGGAAAACTTTTTAATGATAAAGGATTAATTCGGATAAGAATCGAAAGTGGCTTAGATAAACAGATTGATTCAATTAAAAATGTAGAGCTTCAAGTTCCATCGTCAGATAAATATGTACAACTGAATGATATATGTGATTATAAGTATGTACAAAGTTTTGTGACTCTCAAAAAAGAAGAGGGTAAAAGAGTTCGTAGTTTATATGCTTCTATTGATAAAAAGATAATAACTTCATCAGAAGTGATGACTCAAATAAAACCTTATTTAAAAGAGTTAAAAGAAAAAAATATTATTGTAGATATAAAAGGTGAAGAAAAAGAGAATAACAAAAATAAAAAAGAGATGATGCAATCTGCATTGATTGCAATCTTTTTAATTTTTATAACACTTGTATGGCTTTTTGATTCTATCAAAAAATCATTAATAGTTATCAGTACCATTCCTCTTGTTTTACTCGGTGTTTATGTTGGACATTGGATAATGGGCTTAAATTTAACTATGCCAGGTCTGATAGGGATAGTAGGGCTAGCTGGAGTTGTTGTAAATGATGGCTTAATTATGGTTGACTTTATTAAAAATGCAAAAGATACTGAAGAACTTATGCGTAGAGCTAAAACTAGATTAAGACCTATCTTACTTACTTCTTTAACCACAGTTTTAGGTCTTCTTACATTAATATTTTTTGCTTCGGGTCAAGCTAAAATACTTCAGCCAATGGCAATTTCATTAGGCTATGGTATAGCATGGGCAACAGTTTTAAACTTAATTTATGTTCCATTACTTTATGCAGTAGTATACAAAATAAAAGCACCCAAAAATAATTAATAAGGAAAATATAAAATGAATTTAGAAATAAGCTATGCCGAGTTTGGAGTGAGACCTCCCGTTGTAAAACCAATTCCAGAATTTTTGTTAGAAGTTACAGAAGAGGGAATAAGAGAACTTATATCAAAACATTATGATGCAATAAAAGAGAGTGACATAAAACATCTTTTTCCTCAAGATTCACAAGAATTTGAACAGGCTAAAGTGAATTCAGCAGATTTTTTTATACAAATTTGTGGTGGACAAGCTCATTTTACAACAAATAGAGGAGCACCTAGAATGATTGGTCGGCATGCTCCTTTTAAAATTGATGCTAAAGCGAGACAAATATGGTTAGAATTATATAAACCTTTTTTAAAAAAGCTAAAAATAAGTGGTGTAACAGAGACTTCATTATACTCTTTTTGGGATTATTTGAATATATTTTCTATTTGGATGATAAATACAAAATAAATTACATAAGTAAGCATTCTATAAGGAATCTGCTTGTATAATTCCGACCTACCAACAAAGAGTGGGTTCTTAGCTCAGTTGGTTAGAGCTCTCGGCTCATAACCGAGCGGTCGAGTGTTCGAGTCACTCAGAACCCACCACTTACCCTATGGATCATATTTTAAACAATTCAACATAAAGTACTACTACTTATTTTTACTCCTAAATTAATGATTATAATTCTTCTCCTTGTTAGTCTATATTTTAGCTATGCATAACTTTATAAATGATATGATTAGGCAAATTTTCTAACATATATAAACTATGAATTATGTAGCTTGTTGTTATTGGAATAATAAATTTAAGGATATTTAGATGATAAAGAAGTGTTTATTCCCAGCTGCTGGATATGGAACAAGATTTTTACCTGCTACAAAAGCTATGCCAAAAGAGATGTTACCTATTTTAACTAAGCCATTAATTCAATATGGAGTTGAAGAAGCTTATGAAGCTGGTTGTGATGTTATGGCAACTATCACTGGACGCGGTAAACGGGCTATTACAGATCATTTTGATATTAGCTATGAGCTTGAACATCAAATAGAAGGTACACCAAAAGAAAATTTATTAACTGAAATCCGTTCACTGATAAGTAAATGTACTTTTACTTATACTCCTCAACATGAGATGAAGGGTTTAGGGGATGCTATTAACAAGGGAAAAGTATTAGTTGGAAAAAGTGCTCCTTTTGCAGTAATTCTTGCAGATGATTTATGTGTAAATCCTGATGGTGATGGTGTTTTAAAACAGATGGTTAAACTTTATGAAAAATATAAATGTTCAATTGTAGCTATTATGGAAGTGCCAAAAGATCAGGTAAGTAGTTATGGTGTGATATCTGGGAAAGAGATAGAAAAGGGCATTTATATGATAGATAATATGGTTGAAAAACCGGATGCTGATAAAGCTCCCTCAAATCTTGCAATTATTGGTCGTTATATCCTTACTCCAGATATTTTTGAAATCCTTGAAAATACAAAACCGGGTAAAAATGGAGAAATTCAAATAACAGATGCCCTTTTAACACAAGCAAAAAAAGGAATGGTTCTTGGATACAAGTTTAAAGGAAAACGATTTGATTGTGGCTCTTTAGATGGTTTTGTTGAAGCTACAAATTATTTTTACAATAATATAGAAAAAAAGAAGTAACAAATATATAAACTATATTTAGATATAGTTTATATGCAGACAGTTACTTTGGAAGTCCAAATTTTTGAGTAATCAATTCTCCCTCTTCATTAAAAAATAGATAGTAAAGTAAATCTTTTTTAACACTAAGTCCAGCTAAATATCTTAATGCTAAGTTAGCTTGCAGAGATGCTATATGCATTACAATTGGTGCTGCTATCCCTGCTGGTGTTTTTTTAATAATTTTAAACGCATCATTAAAAGATGATTTATCAATAAAACAAACTTGTCCATGGAATGCTTCAACGCTTCCATATATCCATGGAGTATTAACTTTTTTAGCATAAGTATTTATATCTCCACGTGTTGGAAGATTATCTGTTGCATCAATTATTAAATCAACACTGATATTTTTTTTACTCCACTCCATAAAATCACAATTATATGCAAAAGTATTAGTATATGGAGATCTTTGTTCAATAATAATCGCATTGATTTTTGCTTTGTTTTTTCCTTCATCTCCTAATTTAAATGCAATCTGTCTATGTATATTGTGTAAGCTTACTTCGTCAAAATCTACGATATGTATTTCACCAATTCCCGTTGCACCTAAAGCAAATGCTAATGAAGAACCAAGCCCTCCTGCACCAATAATAACT
>Ga0256826_1000223_pt1 | contig 32610 bp, 28 predicted proteins | sample CV79metaG_FD_185975 | JGI IMG/M metagenome (GOLD analysis project Ga0256826, IMG submission 185975) | Hydrothermal vent microbial communities from East Pacific Rise, Pacific Ocean - CV79 | ecosystem: Environmental > Aquatic > Marine > Hydrothermal vents | place: Pacific Ocean: East Pacific Rise...
CTACTTCTTATCTTAGTAGCACTCTCAAGCTGGAGTATGAAAAACCAATCTATCTACTACTCACTACTAATCTTCTTTAGTGGGGCAATCTTTGGTGTTTTTATGAGTACGAACTTCTTATGGTTCTTTATCTTTTGGGAGCTTACTCTTGTACCTATGTACTTTCTTGTAGGTGTTTGGGGAGCAGAGAGAAGAGTCTATGCAGCGGTGAAGTTTTTTCTCTACACTCACGTTGCTTCTATGTTCATTCTTCTTGCATTTTTTCTCATCTACAAAGAGGCGGGAACATTTGATATGACACTTGTAAAAGAGGGGATGTTACTCTCTCCTGTACTTATATGGTGGCTACTATTCATCGGTTTTGCTGTGAAGATGCCAATCTTTCCATTTCATACATGGTTACCAGATGCGCATGTTCAAGCACCAGCTCCTATTTCAGTTCTTCTAGCGGGAGTACTTCTAAAGATGGGTGCTTATGCGATGATACGTATGGTCATTTTACTTCTGCCTGAGACATCACAGCAGTATGCTTGGGTTATCTTAGCCGCTGGGCTTGTATCTTTCTTCTATGCTGCGTTTATGGCACTGCAAGAGACTCACCTTAAAAAGATGGTGGCATATAGCTCTATCTCACACATGGGTCTTGTTGTTATTGCCATCTCTACTATGAGTTATTCAGGTCTGAGTGCGGCTCTTTATGAGATGATAGGTCATGCTTTTGTAATTGCACCACTTTTTCTAATAGCAGGTTTTTTACACCAAAAAACTCTCTCGTGGGAGATGAGTTCTATGGGTGGCATCATGCAAAAAGCTCCTTATCTCTCTGCTATCTTTGTATTAGCTGGTTTAGGAGCTCTTGGACTTCCTGGAACGATGGGTTTTGTGGGTGAACTTTCGGTTCTTCTAAGTGCTATGAAAGTGCACGGTTTATGGTTGGCTGTAGTTGCTCTTGGCTCTATGCTTGGAGCTGGGTACATCATCTGGACACTTCGTCGTGTTATCTATGGTGAGATGAGTGAAGTTGTGAAAAAGACGAACTTTAAGATGAATCCTTTTGAGTTTTTATCTTTACTCATCTTTGCACTTTTTATCATACTCTTTGGACTCTTTCCAAGTCTGTTGTTTGAGTACATTAACCCTGCGTTTGAGCAGTTTACATCTTTAGGAGGTGCATTATGATGAGTGCATTCACTTTACTCTTTGCAGCAGCACTTCTAAGTATTGTCCTTCATAGAAGTTTTTGGCTCAAGCCTTTTGCTCTTGTGACTCTTGGGGCTTCTTTTTTCTATACACTCTCAGGTGCGAGTGTCATGCTTGGTGGTTTTAGTACAAACGAGCATAGTAAACTTTTTGAACTCATCTTAGAGATAGTCCTTTTTGCGTATGTTTTAAACGAGTCAGAAGATACAACTATAACGCAAACACTTTTCTTAGGAGCTTCATCTGTACTTCTTTTACAGGCAGAGACTCTTCTTAGTTTTGTTATATCTTTTGAGTCTTTGAGTCTTATCTCTGTAGTCTTAGTGAGTTTTATAAAAACTAAAGAGCAGGCTGAGGGTGCTGTGAAGATGTTTATAGCCGGAAGTTTAGCAACGGGTATACTTTTTTTAGGTTTAGTATTTTATGTGATGGGTGGCGGTGTTTTACTCGCTCCCTTAAGTGCTGATAGTTCTCTTTTTATGAGTATAGGTGTTTTTATTATGCTGGCTAGTCTTTTTTACAAACTTACTATTGTCCCCTTTCATGGTTGGGCACTAGACACTTACGCTCTTGTACGTCACTCTCATGCTGGACTCTTAAGTGGCGTGGCAAAAACAGTAGCAGCACTTGCAATATTTAAAATATTTTCTCCTTTCATTTTAGAACATATTGAGTTTTCTATGCCACTTCTAGCAACTTTAGCTATTGTGACGATGACTCTTGGAAATGTTTTAGCACTTTTTAGTAAAAATATCGCTAAAATTCTCTCTTACTCTTCTGTAGCTCATGCTGGGTATATTTTAGTGGCATTTGTAGCAGTGAAGAGTAGTTTTGCAAGTGATGGCATTTTATATATGTCTATCGCTTACATCTTTATGCAGAGTGGGGCATTTTTACTGCTTGACATCTTGAAAAAGAATTATAATATAAAGAGTTTAGAAGATATAAAAGGGCTTGGAGTACATAAGCCTATTTTAGCTTTCTTCTTTACACTTCAGCTGCTTTCATTAGCTGGAATTCCTCTTCTTGCAGGGTTCTTAGGAAAAGCAGTTGTGTTTTATGCCGGAGTTGATGCTGGTCTTTGGTGGTTAGTACTTATAGCACTGCTAAACTCAGCACTCTCAGTAGCATACTATGCTTGGATAATTAAGCATATTTACTTTGATGAGAGTAAGATAAAAGATGTTCTCATCTCAATACCTCTGCCTCTGATAGCACAGGGTATTTTAGCCGCAGGAACTATTTTCTTTGGTATATTTGCAGGAACTGTTTTATAAATATTTAATCTCTTTCTCGAGATTAAACAAAAGGGAACTTTAGAAGTTGTATAATGAAGATATACAAATACAGGAGACTTATAATGGCAAAGAAAGATAAAAAAGAAGAAGAGAAGAAGTTAGCAAAGGTACTCGCTAAAAAAGCTGAGAAGAAAAAAGAGAAGAAGAAAAAAGCTAAAAAAAAGAAGGTAAAAAAAGAAGAGCAGAAAAAGCTCAAAGCCAAGCTCGACAAAAAGAAAAAAGAGAAGAAAAAAGCTAAAAAGAAAAAGAAATTAAGAGGCTCTAAAAAAGAGAACTAATCTTGCACTACACTAGGATTCTCTCCTAGTGAAACCCTCAAAATAGCCTACCTACTTTAAAATATAACATTAGATATACGGAGAATTTATGAGAAAAAAACCGATGGATAAAATGCCGGCATGGCTTGATCTTTTACAGAGTCTAACAGGACTTATTTTAGCACTATTTATAATGGGACATATTCTTTTTGAGGCTTCTATACTTGTTTCCCATGAAATGATGTATAAGGTTACGATTATGTTTGAGGGGTATTACTTCTTTGGTGAGACTTATCCCGGAATCATCTCTTTTTTAGCTGCATTTATTGGTACTATATTTATTTTACATGCGGGTATTGCTATACGAAAGTTTCCAGCATCATATAGAGAATATAAGATTATTAAAGAGCATACAAAAAGAATGAAACATGAAGACTCTTATCTATGGATGGTTCAAGTTATAACTGGCTTTATGATGTTTTTTATAGGGAGTGTGCATCTCTACATTATGTTTTCTCAGCCTTCTAACATCGGTCCATATGCTTCTTCTTTTAGAGTTGTAGAGGAAATGATGGGACCACTTTACTTTATGCTTCTTATCTCTGTAGTTTCTCATGCCTTTGTAGGTCTGTACCGTTTGGCTCTAAAGTGGGGTTTTGGTGAGGGAAAAAATACTAAAGTATCTCGTGTACGGTTTAAGTTACTTATGAAGTTTATGATAGCACTTTACATAGTTGTAGGACTTGGCTCTTTAGCGAAGTACACATACATAGGTATGGAACATGACTTTAGCGATGGTGTGAAGTACAAATCTCAAACAATTAATCTGGAGAAACACTAATGAAAGTTATTTATACAGATGTTCTCATCATCGGTGGTGGTCTTGCAGGGCTAAGAGTAGCAACTGGTGTTAAAGAGAGAGGGCATGACTGTGTAGTTTTAACTCTTGTTCCTCCTAAACGCTCTCACTCTTCAGCTGCACAGGGTGGTATGCAAGCATCTTTAGCTAACTCAAATATGGGTGAGGGTGATAACGAAGATGTTCACTTTTCTGATACTATTAAAGGGAGCGACTGGGGAGCTGACCAAGTTGTTGCACGTATGTTTACTCACTGTGCTCCAAAAGCTATCCGTGAACTTGCTCACTGGGGTGTGCCTTGGAGTAGAGTGCAACGAGGTGATAGAACAGCGATTATAAACGCCAAGAAGGTAACTATCACAGAAAAAGATGAGGCTCATGGTCTTATCACTGCTAGAGATTTTGGTGGAACTAAAAAGTGGAGAACTTGTTATACATCTGATGGAACAGGTCACTCAATGCTCTATGCTATGGACAACAAAGCACATGAAGATAAGGTTGAGATACATGAGCGTTTAGAAGCTATAAGTCTTATCCATGAAAATGGTCGCTGTTATGGTGCTGTTGCTCGTAATCTTATGAGTGGGGAGTTAGTTGCTTATGTTTCTAAGGCTACAACTATTGCTACTGGTGGATATGGTCGTATCTATAGTGTTTCAACAAATGCAATTATTTGTCAGGGAATAGGGCAGGCTATAGCCCTTGAAACAGGTGTGGCAACTCTTGGAAATATGGAAGCAATACAGTTTCATCCAACGGCTATTGTCCCTGTTGGAATACTCACTACTGAGGGTTGTCGTGGTGATGGTGGCCTTCTTTTAGATAAAGATGGTTATAGATTTATGCCAGATTATGAGCCTGAGAAAAAAGAGCTAGCAAGCCGTGATGTTGTGTCTCGTAGAATGACTGAACATATGAGAAAAGGTAAGGGTGTCAAAAGCCGTTATGGAGATCACTTATGGCTTGATATCACTATTTTAGGTCGTGCTCATATTGAAAAAAACCTTCGTGAAGTAAAAGAGATATGTGAGAACTTTTTAGGAATAGATCCAGCTGAAGAGTGGATACCTGTTCGTCCAACTCAGCACTACTCAATGGGTGGAATTCGTACTACTTATAAGGGTGAATCTCAAACGCTAAAAGGGCTTTACTCTGCAGGAGAAGCTGCTTGTTGGGATATGCATGGGTTTAATAGACTTGGTGGAAACTCAGTGAGTGAAACTGTAGTTGCTGGAATGCTAGTGGCTGAGTACATAAGTGACTATTTAGAGTCTGATGACTCTAACTTAAGTATTCACACTGCAAATGTAGAAAAGTTTGTTCAAAAAGAGCAAGAAAAAATAGATGCCTTACTCTCTAAAGAAGAGGGGGAAGATGCTTATGTTCTTCGCCGTCGTATGGAAGAGATAATGATGGAAGATGTAGGAATCTTTAGAAATGGGAAAGATTTACAAAAAGCAGTTGATGAGTTAAAAGAGCTACATCAACGTGCTAAAAACATTGAAGTTTTTCGTTCAAAATCTCGTGCAGCAAATCCAGCACTTGTTAATGCATACAGAACTCAGAAGATGATAAAAGTAGCACTAACTGTTGCTTATGGTGCACTGCTGAGAACCGAGAGTAGGGGTGCACACTCTCGTGAAGATTTCCCTAAACGTGATGATGAAAACTGGTTGAAACGCAGCATTACCACATGGCCAAATGAGAATGATACTATGCCTCATATGGAGTATGAAGAGATAGATATATCGACTATGGAGATACCTCCTGGTTTTCGTGGATATGGAAAAGACTTAACAACAACTAATGCTCACTCAGCTGATAGACAAGCCCAAGTAGATAAGATTAACGAAGAGTTAGAGGCACAAGGAAAAGATAGATTTGAAATACAAGAGGCAATCATGCCTTTTATAGACAAATTGCCTAAAAAGTACCAAGGTATAAATGAGAGACTAGGAGAGAATGTATGAGTCAAGAAGCTAAAGCCCCAAGAATTTTAAAAATAAGTATTTTACGTTTTGATCCGCATGATCCTGAAGATTTTCCTCATATGGAGACTTTTGAGGTTGAAGAAGCATCTGGAATGACTCTTTTTGTCGTATTAAATGAGATTAGAGAGCATCATGACAACTCACTTAAGTTTGACTTTGTATGTCGTGCAGGAATCTGTGGAAGCTGTTCTATGCTTGTAAATGGTAAGCCAACCCTTGCTTGTAGAACACTCACAAAAAAACTAGATACAAATATTACACTAGCACCTCTTCCTCTTTTTGAACTTATAGGTGACTTGTCTGTATATACGGGAAAGTGGATGAGAGGACTTAATGAGCGTTTAGAAACTTGGATACATGATAAGTCAAACGAACTTCAAGTAGATAAACTCGAAGAGAGAATGGAACCAGAGTTAGCTGATGAAATTTATGAACTAGACCGTTGTGTTGAGTGTGGATGCTGTGTTGCAGGATGTGGAACTATTCAAATGCGAGATAATTTTGTTGGAGCAGTTGGACTTAATAAAGTAGCTAGATATCATCTAGACCCTCGTGATAAACGCTCAGACGATGAGTTCTATGAAATGATAGGAAACGAAGATGGTGTATTTGGTTGTATGACACTTCTTGGATGTGAAGATGTTTGTCCAAAGGATTTACCGCTACAGAGCAAAATTGCGTATTTACGTCGTATGATGTTAAAAAATGCACTATAATAAGATTACAAAATAAAAGGAACAATATATGTCAATAGCAGAAATGGAAATTAAAAAATTTGAGAATGGAAACTGTGATCAAGATAAAGTTTTTTATCAGGCAATGGAAGAGGTTATTTACTCAATTGCACCACTTTTAGAATCAGATGAAAAATATACAAAACATGCGATACTTGAACGTCTAGTTGTTCCTGATAGAATCTTCAAATTCAAAGTAACTTGGTTAGATGATAATCAAAATATTCAAGTGAATACTGGTTTTCGTGTGCAGTTTAACAATGCACTGGGGCCATACAAAGGTGGACTTCGTTTTCACCCAACTGTAAACGAAGGTATTTTAAAATTTCTTGGGTTTGAGCAAATTCTTAAAAATGCACTTACGGGTCTGCCTATCGGTGGTGGTAAAGGTGGTTCAGATTTTGACCCTAAGGGAAAATCTGACTTTGAAGTTATGAAATTTTGTTCGGCGTTTATGACAGAACTACATAAGTACATCGGTCCACGTATAGATATTCCAGCTGGAGATATCGGTGTTGGTGGTCGTGAGATAGGTTACCTTTTTGGTGAGTACAAAAAGATTACATCTTCTTTTGAAGGTGTTTTAACTGGTAAACCTTTCTTCTTTGGTGGATCTTTAATGCGTCCAGAAGCTACAGGTTATGGTGCAGTTTATTTTACTCAAACTCTTTTAGAGATAGAAGGTAAAGAGCCATTAGAAGGTAAGATCTGTACTGTAAGTGGAGCTGGAAATGTTGCTCTACATGCTATTGAAAAACTACAACAAATTGGTGCTATTCCTGTTTCTTGTACAGACTCTAAGGGTACTATTTATGACTCTCGTGGTGTTGATTTAGAGTTACTAAAAGATATTAAACTCAATCGTCGTGCTTCCCTTTTAGAGTATGTTGAGTCTCATCCTGAAGCGAAATATATTCCAGTTGAAGAGTATCCTGAGGGTGCTCATGCTGTGTGGGACATTCCTTGTTATGCAGCTTTTCCTTGTGCTACTCAAAATGAGCTTACAGACATTGATGCGCAAAACCTTATAGTAAATGGTGTTGTAAGTGTAACTGAAGGGGCAAACATGCCTTCAACTTCAAAAGCTGTAAATGATTTCTTAAGTCATAAAGTATGTTTTGCTCCAGCAAAAGCTGCAAATGCTGGTGGAGTTGCAGTAAGTGAGTTTGAAATGGCTCAAAATGCATCTATGAGTAGATGGAGTTTTGAAGAAGTTGATGAAAAACTTAAAACTACTATGCAACAGATTGCTAAACGTGTAGCTTTAACTGCTAAAGATTATGGTGTTGAAGGTAACTATGTAGATGGTGCTAATATTGCTGGCTTTAAAAAAGTAGCTGATGCTATGATTGCTGAGGGTATCTAATAATTCCCAAGGACTTTACAATAATATTGGAGGTCCTTAAAATTCTCTTTTCTAAGTTTTTATCTTAGATAATCCAAATAAGCTTATTTCGATATAATCTCTTTTATGAATAAAATAATCTTTACCGACCTAGATGGAACACTCACACTCAAAGATACTTATACAAAGTTTCTCCTACAAAACCTCAAAATAAGTGTAGTTTTAAACAATATTTCTACACTATGGAATATGTGGGTAGACCATGCAACTGGTAAAATAAATGATGATGATGTAAAAAAGATAACTTTTAGAATGTTTTTTACAGGCTATGCTAGAGATAAAAACATAGATAACTTTGCAAAAGAGATACCTTGGAATTCTAAGGTTTTAGCTCTCATAGAAGCTAAACGCCAAGAGGGTTATAAGGTTATCATCGTTACAGCATCACCGGATGTTTATGTGAAGCATGTATGTGATTACTTAGGATATGATGGTTTCATCTCAACTCAAACAGTTAATGATGGAAGATATCTCACGGGTGAGTTAAATGGTGAAATTTGTAACTTCCAAGAGAAACCTAAAAGAATTTTAGAGTTTTTAGAAGGACAAATACCAGAACATACTATCTCTTACGGAAATTCAAGTGGAGACTATGCAATGCTTCAGTGGTGTGATGAATCATACTTTGTTAAAAAATTAAATATAAAAAGGTTTACAGACTAATGAAAAGAGAGAAAATATCTAACATTGCAAATAACATAACATTTGTAAGAATATTTATATCGTTTATTGCACTTGCTTTAGTGATGAGTGGAGAGATTGAGCTTCTTCTTGTTGCTATTATTTTAATAGCTTACTCCGAACTTACTGATATGCTTGATGGTTATCTGGCTCGTCGTGACAATTGTGTTACTAGTCTTGGAAAACTCCTTGATCCACTTAGTGATAGTATCTCGCGTTTTATCTACTTTTTTGCATTCGGATATATGGGGCTTTTTCCTATCTGGCTTGTAATTATCCTTTTTGTTCGTGACATCATAGTAGCGTACATCAGAACATATATGTCTCTTATGGGTATTGCTATGGGCGCTCGTTTTAGTGGTAAAGCCAAAGCACTTGTTCAGTTTGGTGGACAGTATTTACTGCTATTTATGCTTCTTGTTCTTATGATGAACCAAGGACAGACTTATAGTGAAAATTATCTTAATATGATGACAGTTATAGGTACAGTTTCTACATTTGCGATACTTCATTTCTTAAAAGTTAAAGGTGCTTACTACTGGTACTCTCTTCTTGGATATGTGGCATTTTTAATTCCTTTTTACACTATAAATAAATTTGATATTACTCTTAATACTGACTACTCTATCGCTGTTATGGTTATCGTTTCAGTTGTAACTCTATGGTCTTTAGTTGATTATCTTTCAGCACTCTTTAGCGCTATGAAAGAGGGAGAAGAATAATGGACGGAAAAGTACTTCAAATTATTCAAAAAATAGATATTTTTTATAAAAAACTTTATGATGAAACAAATAACTCAGTTCAAGTAAGTCTCAAAGATAATGGAACTTCTGTAAGTCAGTTTGACTTAGATGCTACATCTTATTGTATACAAATAATAAATGAAGTCTACCCAAACGCCAACATCTGGATAGAAGAAGATCAAGCCATACTTAAAGATGATGAAGATGAGTACACTTGGGTGATTGATCCTCTTGATGGTACCGCTTCATTTCTTCGTGGTTATCCTATTTGGGGAATTGGGATTGGCGTTTTAAAAAATGGCGAACCACTTCTTTCATACTTTTATGGTCCGGCCTGTAATCAAAAATACTTAGCTTATGGAGATAAGATTTTCATAAATGGTAATGAGTTAAGTAATGATAATAATGTCGTAAATGGTGATACTAAGACTATCTTCATTAGCTCTCGCCTGCACAAAAAAATAGACTTTAAAGAGTTCCAAGAGTTCAAGCTTAGAAACTTTGGCTCAACTCTTTACCACCTTTTTATGGTTGTTCTTGGAAAAGCCGAGTCTGTTCTCATTGGTTCTTGTTATATCTGGGATTTAGCTGCTGCATTTGCATTAGCTGAAAAAAGAGGTTATGTTTTTGTAGATTTCATTACAAAAGAAGAACTTTTCCAAGATGACTTAATGGCATACAAAGAGAAAAAAATAGATAGAGTTTTAGAATTTAAACTTGCATAAACAAAATATGAATCTAAAAGATAAAAAGTTTGTATACCATAGAGCATTAAACACTGAAGTAGCGTTTAGAGAGTTTCTAGACATAAACGCCAAGTCTGAGTACACACTCGCGGCTGAAGGTGATGTCTGTTGGGCATATATAGACTTTAGATTTATTATATACATTCACCATCCTGATGTTCAAGGTAAGTCACTATCAAATGAGAGAATAGTTGAACTTTTAGAAAAAGATGAACTTCTTACACTTGATAAACTCTTCTCAATAAACAGTGAAATAAACTTCATACTAGAACTAAAAACAGGAACTGGAAACCTTGATGATTTCTTTGTGGCATTTAAAGAAGTTTTAGAAAAATATAATGTAAAAAATACTCTTGTTGATGCTTTTAGTGCCCGTCAGTTAGAAACACTAAAAAAAGTTATACCTGAGATAAAGACATCTCTACATGCCAAATTTTTAATGGGTAAGTATGTTTTAGAGACTAGCTTTGAATCTCCTTATTTAAAAGTACATAACATCTATGATATGGAATATATTGATTACTTTACTATCTCTTACACAACAACTCATGTAAACCTCTTAAATCTTGATGTAGACTCTTCTTATATCGAAGTCTACAAGGCTGGAAAAAAGCTAAATCTTGGTTCTATTAAGTCAATGGAAGCTCTTGATAAAGCTCTAAACTCTCAAACAGAGTACATCTATCTTAGAAGTTCTCATGTCAAAAACAACTACACAAAGGTGCTCTCACATTATGAAACTACGAATAAAATTCACTGTAATGAAAAGGAAACTTAGCTAAATGAAACAGATATTGAAATTTTTACTTTTATTTATACTCCTTGGAAGTTTTATATATGCAAAGGAAGTAAAATTCACCGCATTTATTGACCAACAAGTTCTTCTTATTAAAGAGATGGATGAAAGTAATATAACTAAAGCAGGTATTAAAGACTTATTACAAGAGCAAGAAGTAGCATTTGAAAAGATTATCAATAGACTTATGGTGAATAAAGATTATTATATAAAAAGTGCTAAAAATTATGATAATGAAATCTTTGCTATGCAGAAAATTATTACTGTTAATAAAAGAGCAGGTAATAATTATGCAGTAACAAGAGATGAAGCACTACTCAAGTCATATCTTGTAGTTAGAGCCCAGAATAAAATGCTTAAAGAAGTTTTATCGGGACTTGACCTACCTACAAAAGAAGAGTTTGAAGATGTTTTAAATACTAGTGTAGCGATAAATCAAGCTAGAATGCAAGAGTTATATAAAAAAGATTTTAGTTATGTATTAAAAGAAAAGACAGAATCAAAAATTCTTAAAAAAGCACAAGATAATATCAGAGAACTTTATGCTTTAAGAGACCTAAATACAGCAATAATAGGGCATGTATATAATTTTAAAAATAGAATGTATAGACTTAATAAGTATGCAAAATATCATATGGTTGATACGGTAATATATATTAATTCAATAGCTCTTGTTGAATTTCTCAACCCTATCTTAGAAGGATACGGATTAAATGTGATGAAAGTATTTGCCATTGTATTTTTAATTGTACTAATTTATCTCTTTAGAACTATAGCTTTTTCATGGATAGAAAAATATATACTAAGTATTGATCATGTACAACATTATTCAAAAGAAATTTTATCAAAGATAAGAAAAATACTTGAAATAATAGTTATTGTTATTAATGTAAACATGGTTGTTTATGTCTACAATGACTTTAGTAATATTGATGTAGTGGCAAGACTGTTTAATATTGTCTATGGATTTTTATTTACACTTTTAGTATATAAAACTACAAACTCTGTTGCTACTGTTAGACTTAAAACTGTGGAGACTAAAGGAACAAATGTTAAAAGTGAGTTAATAAATGTAGGGATTAAAATTCTTAATTTTGTTATTTTTATTATCGGTTTATTAATAATCTTATATTTTGCTGGTGTGAATTTAACAGCTGTTTTATCTGGTCTTGGTATTGGTGGTTTTGCTGTTGCTTTTGCAGCCAAAGATACAATCAGTAACTTCTTTGGAACACTCTCTGTACTTTTTAGCGATGTTTTTTCTCAAGGTGACTGGATAGAGATAAACGGTATGGAAGGGGTTGTTGTTGAGATAGGTCTTCGTGTGACAACAATCAGAACTTTTGATAATGCACTTATCGCCATTCCAAATGGTACTTTTGCAGCAAAAGAGATTAAGAACTGGAATAAAAGAGTTTTAGGACGTCGAATCAAGATGAATATAGGGGTTAAGTATGATTCAAAACCAGAGGATATTAAGAACGCTGTTAATGAAATAAGAACTATGCTTGATAAGCATAAAGGAATAGCTACCGTAAATACTAAGTTTGATCTGGACTATAGACATTCAGCTAGACTTGTTTCAAAAAATGACCTTGAAGGTGTAAAACAGACACTATTAGTCTATCTTGATGAGTTTGGTGACTCAAGTATAAATATCTTGGTGTATTGTTTTTCAAAGTCTGTTAACTGGGAGCAGTGGCTCATTGTAAAAGAGGATGTTATGCATCAAATAATGGGTATTTTAGAGGGTAATAATTTAGAGTTTGCATTCCCTTCTCTTTCTATTTATAATGAGAGTATGGAAAAAGATTAACCAAACTTTCAGTCTGTTTTGATAAAATCAATCCTTAAAGAATTTTTATGGATTAGTATCTGCATTAAGGGTTAGATACTAGCTTATAAAGTATAATATTTAAGAATAGAGGAGATAAATATGAATAATTTAGATAATACTCAGATATTTCAGTTTCCTGATTCACTTGCTAAAAAGGTATTTATACCTTCTATTAATGGTGTTGATTTTTCACACTTAGATGTTAGACATGTATTAACATCTAGCGGTATATATAATTTATGTTAGATGGTACAAAACGCACTAATATCAAACATGGTAACTCTGTGGCAATTGTTTTAAAACAAGACCAAAGTACAGGTTACTTAACTGATGGTATAGTTCGTGATATCTTAACAAAATCTCCTTCTCATCCTCATGGTATAAAAGTGAGACTTATGAGTGGTGAACTAGGACGAGTTAAAGAAATCTACTAAAGGTTTAAATCATGAAAAAAAGAACAAAAATTCTTGCAACTATAGGACCTGCATCAGATTCACTTGAGCTTTTAGTCTCTCTTATAAATGCTGGTGTTAATGTCTTTAGATTAAACTTTTCTCACGGAACACATGAACAACATCTTCTAGTACTAGAGCGAATACGTGAAGCGATGAAAATTACAGGCTTGATAGTCGGTGTACTTCAAGATATAAGTGGACCAAAAATTCGTATCGGTGCCCTCGAACACAATTTTACCCTCAATGAAAATGATACAATTACGTTTACTAAAGAAGAGATAGTAGGAAGTAAAACCTCTTCAGATTCTTATCGTGTAAGCATCAACTATCCTCAAATATTAGAACAGTTAAAGATAGATGATTATATCTATCTTTATGATGGGATTATCCGTACAAAGGTTTATGAAATATCTGATGAAGAGGTTAAGGTTCGTGTTGAAAACCGAGGTATATTATCTTCAAAAAAAGGTGTTAACTTTCCAAATACAAGACTTGGTGTAGATGTTTTAACTGCTAAAGACAGAGTTGATATGGCTTGGGGTGTGCAAAATGGTGTAGATTTTATGGCTATCTCTTTTGTACAAAGTGCCGAAGATATGCTAAACGCCAGAAAGATAGTAGATTCTTTTGGCGGAAAACAAAATCTAATAGCTAAAATAGAAAAGTTTGATGCTATTGAAAATATAGATGAAATTATTGATGCTAGTGATGGGCTTATGGTTGCTCGTGGAGACTTAGGAATAGAAGTTCCATACTATGAGGTGCCTAACATTCAAAAGATGCTTATTCAAAAAGCAAATGCAGCTTCTATTCCTGTTATAACGGCTACTCAAATGCTACTAAGCATGACTACAAGTCAAAGAGCTACCCGTGCAGAGATAAGTGATATAGCAAATGCAGTGATGGATGGTACAGATGCTGTAATGCTTTCAGAAGAGAGTGCTGTTGGAGAGTATCCTGTTTTAGCTGTTGAGACAATGTTTCAAACAATTAGAGAGACTGAAAAGAGTTTTAAATATAACCGTTTTGCCGGTTATGAAAACAGAGATAGTGGAGATACTATCAGCGAAGCTGCTGTAAGACTCTCAAGTGATTTAAATGCTAAAGGGATTTTGGTTATTACATCTTCAGGCACAAGTGCTAAAAAACTCTCTCGGTATAAGCCAAAAAAGACAATATATGCAGTAACTCATGACTCTATGGTTAGAACACAGATGACACTTCTCTGGGGTGTGATACCTTTAATGAGTGTGAAAAAAGAGAGTTTAGAAAAAATATTAAACTCCTTAATGAAAAGAGGTTTAAAAGAGGGTTCTTTAAAGCAAGAATATAGTTATATATTGACAGCTGGAGATCCTATTGGTAAAGCCGGTTCTACAAACTTGATAAGAGTTATCTCAAGTGAAGATATGAAAGAATTTTCTTAAAGAACCTGCGATATATTTAAATAAACTTGCCATAAAGCAGAGGTTGATATTCCTGCTGCTGCTCCTGCTATAAGTGCAGAAACTATAATTCCTACACCACCTTTAACTTTTGTTTTTATCTTGCCAATGATGGATATATCACTTTTATAGAAGATAATAAAAAGAGTAAAAGAGAGTATAGACTGAATAAGAAACCCATTTGAAAGAATTAAAATATCTTCCATATTTACTCCAAATGCAGGTGCTATACTCAGCGTAAACCACAGACCAACAAAACTATTTACGCTTAGAGTAGATGTGTCAAATGAGTCATCTGCATCTATTTTAGTGTTGATTGTTTTGATAGAGACAACGGCTACAAGTAGAGTCGCTAAAAATAGAGTCCCTTCATCAAGATAAAGAAGAAGAAAAACTCCTGAAATTAGAGAAAGAAGAGTTGTAAGAAAAAGTTTAAAGTTTTGGTTCATAAATATCCTATGTTAAAGATGTTGTTTGGTAAAGCTTCATAAGTTCAAGGTAGAAGTCTTTTTCTGTATGTTTATCTTGAAGTAGTCCTTTTGTAGCAAAGGTGTCATAATAGAGTTTTTCTAAACTTTTAAATCTATCTGGATAGAGTTTAGAGAGTAAAAAAGCACTTATTTCCTTGCGTATAAGAACAGCTGGTGGAAGTAAACCTACCTCTAAAAGTTCTAAGATAGAGTCAGCATGATAAGATATTTGATGGTGTTGACCGTGAGGACAAGTATTTTTACTTACTAATGTTGTACACTGATCACAGTAAACATACTCACTTGCAACTTTTATCTCTATCTCTATACCTGTAACTCTATCAATGATTGACTTGTTTGAGTTACAATCATAAAACATACCTAAACCAGCATGATTACGACCAATAGTTAATCTATCACAGCCGTAGTTTTTAGCAACTATGGCATCAATTATAATTTCATTATAGCCAGCAAAAATATAACTATTTTCTAATGGAACAATAATAACACGACTCTTTGGTAAAAAATTGTTTACAAAGAACTCTAGTGACTCTTTTCTAAGCTCATAGCTAAGGTTTGCACTCTCATAAGGCTTTAGTAAAAAGATAACTAAGAGATCAGTATTATCTAGGGCTTCTCGTATTAAACGCTCATGTCCACGATGAAGAGGATTCGCTGCCATTACTATAGCGGTTGTATGTTGTGCTGAGATGGCTTTTTTTGCATTACGGATATTGATAATATTTTTGTTTGCTGCTTTATTTGTTAATACATACTTTCCACTAACTGCCCATGAACCAAGACGTTTAAGTGTCGCTTGAACACCAGGGTGACTCAAGTCATCAGTTCCGTAAATATGCTTTACTCTATCACTTGTATTAATTTGATAAGTTCCTTCTGTCGTTAATACACAAAAGATCTCCCCCTCGCAAATGATGTCAAGCTCTTCACCTTTTTGTAGAGAGCTAAGAACTTCTTCATTTTTATTTCCAGAGGGTGCTAAGATAAAAGGAAAAGGGAAAGATTGACCGTTTATAAGTCCTGTTTCTAAAACATCTTTTGCACCTTTCTCGCACATGAGTTTTGTTACAGGTGCCAAAAGTCCAGATGAAACTAGTTCTAGTGCTGAAGCAGCTTCCTTGTCGATAAAGAGTGTTTTATTTTTTCTTGACGATGTCATATTTCTTACGCTTTTCCCATAAACTTTTACGGCTAATACCTAGTTTTTTAGAGAGTTCAGTATCTGGATACTTATCTTGATAGTTAAGAACTATAAATTTTACATAATCTTCGATAGGAAGGATTTCACCTTTATCAAAAACATTATTTTCATTTTTGATTTCAATAACAGGATGTTCTACATCTTCTATCTTATCACTACTAGCAACAATAATCTGTTTTCCTGCTATAAGGTTACAGAACTCTTTTTTATCACCCTTTTTAAGAACTTGGTAGTCTATAATATATACAAGAGAGTTTTGAGGCAGTGACTCTATCTCTGCTAAACTTTTTGAATCATTAAGAGTTAAGAAGTGCATAGGCATATCTTTTGCTTGAGCATATTCAAATGCAAAAGCATCAGCATATTTTTGAAAGTTTGAACTAATGTAGATAGGAAGTTCAACTTGAGAAAAACTTTGACCATGTTTGGCATTTGTAAAAGTATGGTTAAGATATTTTTCATAAGCTATATTTCGGCGTTTTAACTTCTCATAATCTTGATAATGATTTATCTTTCGAATAAGTTCTTCAATCATAAATGGTTTTAAAATATAATCTTTTGCCCCAGCCGCTAGTGGTTTAGAAACTGTGTCATTACTAATGTATGAAACCATTAGTATAACAATAGAGTTTTTAAATGTATCAATTACTGGGTGAAAATCTTGACCATTGATATTAGTCGAGAGCAAAACTACATCATAGTTAGTACTTCTTATAGCATCTTTTGTTGATGTACACATCTCACAAATATGACCTTGTTCACCGAGTTTTGTTGCGATACTCTGTGCTAAATAAACTTCGTTTTCTATTATAAGTATTTTCATTGTTTTCCTATATCTTCCAGTTAAAATATTTTAGATTTGCATTTGAAATGACTGCCACACCTTCTTCTCTTCCTACAAAACCTAGTTTCTCAGTTGTTGTCGCTTTTACATTAACTCTTGCTCTGTCAATGTTTAAAATAGTTGCAATTGTATCTCTCATTGCTAGTTTGTATTTGCCAACTCTTGGTTTTTGTGCTGCTATTGTAATATCTACATTAATGATGATAAATCCAAAGTTATAGAGTTTTCCAACTACAATTTTAAGTAGTTCTTTGGAGTCTATACCTTTATATGTTTCATCATTATCTGGGAATAGCATCCCAATATCACCCATACCTGCTGCACCTAAAAGTGCATCAATAAGAGAGTGCAGAGCGACATCACCATCACTGTGTGCTAAAAAACCAAAGTCTGATTCTATTAGAACACCGCCTAGCCACATTTTACCTTGGGTATCAAAGGCATGAACATCAAATCCATTACCACTAAGGGTATCGTTTGATGGTGCTCTAAGACAAGGTATCTTGTTTAAATCTTTGATATAGGTAATTTTATGAGCATCTTCATCACCTAAGATAAACTCCCGACTACCTCCATCTGCAGCAATAGCACTGCTCTCATCAGTAAACTCTTTACTATTGAGTAGAGCTTTTTTCAAAGCACTAACACGAGAGAGTTGGGGTGTTTGAATACGCATAACCTTATCCCTATCTATAGTGTTACCATTATATACAATCGTATCAGTCACATTGAGGTAAGGCACAATAGAATCGCTCTCTCCTTTTTTGGAGATAATACGTTGTAAAAAGTCACTATTAACACAGGCTCTAGCTATGTCACTTACAAGAACATACTCACTCTCTAACACCGTGAGTGCATTTTTAAGAGATTGCTGTCGAGTGTTACCACCCTCAACAAAAGTATAATCTGCATAATTTTTCATAAACTCAATTTCTGAGGCAGCTGAAACAATAATTACTTGTGAAAATTTATGGGTATTTTGAAGGTTTTGTGCTACAAATTGCCACAATGGTTGATGATCTATACGTAACCAATGTTTTTTTACATCAAGTCCAAAACGATTGGAACTACCAGCAGAGAGTAATATAAGTGATAAATCAGACAAATAGTCTCCTAAAAATACAAAGTGTTACGAAATTATACACTTTATTAACTTTTAGTATCTTAAATGGATTCAAATATATGGTGAAATATACTCAATTAGAAATAAAATAATAACTCTATCAACTAACTTTATTTTAGATTAACTTTATTTGATTATATTGCCACTATATAAATAGTAATAAATATAATTTTAGGAGAAAATATGAGATCTTCATGGGTGAAAAAGAGAGAAAATGATCCAGTTCGTACACAAATGTTTTATGCAAAAAAAGGCATTATTACAGAGGAAATGGAATATGTAGCTAAGGTAGAAGACCTAGCTCCTGAGCTTATACGTAGTGAGATAGCACGTGGGCGTTTAATAATCCCAGCAAATGTTAATCATACATCACTAGCACCAATGGCTATTGGTATAGCAGCTACATGTAAAATCAATGCAAACATTGGTTCTTCTGCTATCGCTTCAGATGTGCTAGGCGAAGTTGAAAAGATGGAAGTTTCTCAACACTATAAAGCAGATACAGCGATGGATCTCTCTACTGGTGGTGATTTAGATGAAATTCGTAAAGCAGTTATTGGTGCTTCGAAGATTCCTATTGGAACTGTGCCAATTTATCAGATCCTTCATGATGTTGGAAATAAGATTGAAGATTTAAGTATAGAAGTTATGTTGGATGTTTTAGAGCGTCAAGCAAAACAAGGTGTATCTTACTTTACAATTCATGCCGGTTTCCTTTTAGAAACTATGCCTAAAATCGCAAAAAGAAAGATGGGAATCGTTTCTCGTGGTGGTTCTTTAATGGCTGCATGGATGATGCACTACCATAGAGAAAATCCATTCTATACAGCATTTGATGAGATTTTAGAAATCTGTGCTAAGTATGATGTATCTCTTTCATTAGGTGATTCATTACGTCCTGGTTGTTTAGCTGATGCAAGTGATGATGCTCAACTTGGTGAGCTTAAAGTTCTTGGTGAACTTACTCTAAGGGCTTGGGAAAAAGATGTTCAAGTTATGATTGAAGGTCCAGGTCATGTTCCTTTAAATCAAGTAGAACGTAATATGAAAATTCAAAGAGAACTTTGTCATGAAGCTCCTTTTTATATTCTTGGGCCACTTGTTACTGATATCGCAGCTGGATATGATCATATCTCTTCTGCTATCGGTGCAGCTGTTGGTGGATGGCACGGTGCTTCAATGTTATGTTATGTAACACCTAAAGAACACTTAGGGCTTCCAAATGCTGACGATGTACGTGAAGGTATTATCGCTTACAAAATTGCTGCTCACGCTGCTGACATCGCTAGAGGTCGTAAAGGTGCTAGAGATGTTGATGATGAAATGAGTGATGCTCGTTTTAGTTTTGATTGGGAAAAACAGTTTGAACTTTCACTTGACAGTGAAAGAGCTCGTGAGTACCATGATGAAACACTTCCTCAAGATGTATTTAAAGAGGCAGAGTTCTGTTCTATGTGTGGACCAAAATTTTGTTCTTATAAAATCACTCAAGACATCATGGAAAATCCTGAAGGTATTCAGAGAATCATTGATGAGACAAGAGCAAAAGAAGCAGCGGAAGAAGCTGCCCTTTTAGCTTAAGAAATAAAATTATCTAAATAAGACAATTTTTGTCTTATTTAGATATGATACTATTCAAAATACAAATTTAACAAATAAGGAAATCACTTTTATGACTGAAGAATTAGTAAAAACAGCATTATCCAAAGTAATGTACCCAGGATTTACGAAAGATATCGTAACTTTTGGTTTTGTAAATAATATAGCTATTGATGGAACAAATGTAAGTTTCAACTGTGAAATTACATCAAGTGCTCCAGAAGTTGCACAGCAAATCACTGACGAAGCAACACAAGCTCTTAAATCTGCAGGTGCATCAAATGTATCTTGTAATGTAAAAGCTCCACAAATGCCAAAAGAGTCTTCATCTCATGGTAAGAACATTGCACCACAAGTTAAAAACTTTTTAATGGTAAGTTCAGGTAAAGGTGGAGTTGGTAAATCAACTACATCTGTGAATGTTGCGATTGCCCTAGCTGCACAAGGACTTAAAGTTGGTCTTTTAGATGCAGATATTTATGGTCCAAATATTCCTCGTATGATGGGTGTTGACGATATTAAGCCTGAAGTAAATGGAAACAAAGTTCTTCCAATTAAAGCTTATGGTATTGAGATGATGTCTATGGGTTCACTTATGGAACCAGGTCAATCTTTAATCTGGCGTGGTGCTATGATTATGAAAGCAATCGAGCAGTTCTTACGTGACATTTTATGGTCAGAGTTAGATTGTTTAGTTATCGATATGCCACCGGGTACTGGTGATGCTCAGCTTACTTTAGCTCAGTCTGTTCCTGTAACTGCTGGTTTAACGGTAACTACTCCACAAGGTGTATCTTTAGATGACTCACGTCGTTCACTTGATATGTTCAAAAAACTTAATATTCCTATTGCTGGAATTATTGAGAACATGAGTGGATTTATCGCTCCTGATACTGGTGTTGAGTATGATATCTTTGGTAAAGGAACTTCTCAACCAATGGCTGATGAGTTTAATACTAAAATCATTGCTGAAGTACCAATAGAACCAGGAATCAGAACTGGTGGAGATGAAGGTAAGCCTATTACTTTTGCTAACCCAACTTCTGAATCTGCTAAGCGTTTCGCTGAAGCTGCTGCATCTATCTGGGCAACTATTGAAGCTATTAATGCTGAGGGTGGAGTTGATAACGCTGGCGTTCAACCAACTACACCTCCAGGTGTATCTGCTTGTTCAACTGGTGGTGGCTCAGCTGCTCCAGCACAAAGTTCAGGTGGTGGCTGTGGTTGTAGTTAGTAATAACTAAACCCTCCACACTAAAAAAGCCCGATGTACTTTTTGTACATTCGGGCTTTTTTTATACCAAATTTTCAGCTATTGAATCTTTTTATCTTACAGAATCGCTTTCGCTCATCTCTGCGGCGTACTCTACTATTTTATTTCTACCCGTAGTTTTAGCAACATAAAGAGCAGTATCTGCATATTTAATACATTTCCAAATAGTATCACCATCCTGAGGAAACTTAGCCATACCTATACTCATAGTTTTACTCATACTCTCTCCGTCTCCAACATCAAAGACAAGTGCAGCAAATGCAGAATGAATCTGCTCGGCTACTTTTAATGAACCTTCAGGAGTGGCATTATAAAGCATAACAACAAACTCTTCTCCTCCATATCTAATCGCTAAATCAGCCTCTCTAATATTTTCTTGCAGTACACGTCCTATCTCTACAATAACACTATCTCCAACATCGTGCCCATAAGTGTCATTTACCATTTTGAAAAAATCGACATCAAGCATAAGAACACTATAAGTTTCATTTTCTCTGTGTACTTGTTTCATAACTTGGTCAATAAACTCTTCAAGAAATCTTCTATTATAAAGTCCAGTCATTCCATCACGAAGAGAAGTGTCACGAAGTTTTTCCATTAAAATTCTACTCTCAATTACAGGTTTAGCTGCTTCAAGATAGTTTTTAATACTTGGTATTTTTGAATTTATGGCATTGATTTTTGTCTCATCTTCAGTCGTGATGGATATAATAAGAGAGTTCTCTTCGTTAATCGTAAAAGGGATACAAATGTAACTAAGGGAACCAGCTGTACACTCTTTACAAAGACTGATAAATTCACTTGATATAACATCTGTTTTAGTTCTATGGGCTCGACATAAGTCTGCTTTTTCATTTACTAAATCATTACAGATACTTTCACCTTTTGAAATATAGATGAGTTTTCTCTCTTTGCTTAGTGTATCAACTTCGTATAAGGAGAAGTCCTCTAGTTCATATTTGTTTTGTAATACATCGATAACTCTTGAATAAACTACTTCTTTACTCGCATCAAGTTCAATGGTCTTTTTAAATTTATAGATATCTGAAAGCTCGCCAATAATTGTTTTTGCTTCATTGAGTGGATCAGCAGTTGATACACATCCTTGAGGTATAAATGTAGAGAGATTGTATTTTATATCACCAAATGTGTCTTGCATTTTTCTAAAAAGAGTGTTAAGTTGTGTGACTATATTGTTTCCATCACCACCTACAGTTGTTTGAAACTCATGTGTAAAGTCTCCACTGTATGCTTTTGTAATACCTTCTTTCATATTTGCAAAGAGTTTCATATATGGTGATATATAGTAGTTTATAAGAAAAAGGACGATGACAATAAAAACTATATTAAGGAGTAGGATCTTCAAGATTGTGATAAGACCAGCATTACGCATATCTGTAATATCAAATTCCATGCTTATTACACCTAAAGTGTCTCCCCTACTGACATTATGACATGTTAGACAGTTTGTCTCTCCTCCATTAGCAGTAGCATTGTAGGGAATAGTCACACGAAGTAAAATAGTATCAGTATGCTCATTTACTTTTGTAATCATCTTTCCTGATTGGAGAACTTCTTTATCTATAGCATCTCGTACTGTTTCACTATTTAATCCTTGTCCATATTGATCAATAACATTTTTTGAACGTGCAATCCAGAGAGCATGGACATCCTTATTGTTATTAGATATTTGGTCTAAAAAGTAGTGGCGTTTATCCATTATTCCATTCACCATATGTGCGGTGAGACCATCTTTGACAACGGCTGCTGTCATAGTGGCTTTTTCAACTGCACTTTTGATACTGTAGTCCCTGAAATTAAGAGAAACATTTATAATTGTAGCACCACCAAGTGCAAGTAACATAAGGGTAACGATAAAAAGAAGTTTAGATTTTGAAGTCATGAGTATTCACTTTAAATTATTTTATCATCTATTTTAACAAAGTTAGTCTAAATTTAAAGTGAAATATTAGTTGTTTTTATAAGAATTATTCGACAGTCACACTTTTTGCAAGATTTCTTGGCATATCTACATCATTACCAAGACGAACAGAAATTTCAAGAGACAGTACTTGAAGAACAACCATCATCTCAAAAAATTCAAGCATATAATCATTACACTTGTTGATAGGGATAAAGTCATCTGCTTTATCAAACTCTACTGCACTAATAGCACAGATAGTACTATCTCTTGCACTTAACTCTTCTACATTTGACTTCGCTTTTTCATACAAAAGATGCTGTGGAAGTAATGCAATAGTAAAAAGCTCTGGGTCAGCTAGTGCAATTGGACCGTGTTTCATCTCTCCACTAGGATATCCCTCAGCATGAAGATATGAAATCTCTTTGAGTTTTAGAGCACCTTCTAATGCAAGAGGATAAAATACATCACGACCTATAAAGAAAAAACCGTGACCATGTAAGTAGCGTTTAGATAAGCGTTTGATTCTCTCATGCATATCATCACTTACTTTTACAGATGCTGGAACTTCGCGAAGTAGAGCTATCTGTCTTGCTATTTCTTTTGGCTCAAGAGAAGAGCGAAGACGAGCAAGGTAAAGACTCATCATCCAAAAGACAGTTACTTGTGTTGCAAAGGCTTTTGTAGAAGCTACACCTTTTTCAACACCAGCCCGAGTTAAAATACAAGCATCAGCAAGACGAACCATAGAAGAATTGTCTACATTACAGATGACAAGAGTTTTAAGACCAGCTTTTTTTGCCATTTTAAGTGTTTCAAGAGTGTCAGCAGTTTCACCACTTTGAGAGATTACTACAAAGAGAGTATCTTTACTCATGATAGGTTCACGGTATCTAAACTCAGAAGCCACTTCAATACTGGTCTTGATTTTTGCATAGCGTTCAAAGAGGTAAGTCGCGGTAAGTGCTGAGTGATAAGATGTCCCACATGCACATAGTTTTATCTCATTTATGCCATCAAATAGTTTTGGATCTAGTTCATCAAATGACACTTCATCATCACATAAACGCCCAAGTAGTGTATCTCCAATAACATCTGCTTGTTCATAAATCTCTTTTTCCATAAAAAATCTATATCCATCTTTTTGAGCAGATAGTTTGTTTGTTGAGAGTTTTGTATATTTTGGTTCTTGTTTTACATCTTCTTTATCAAATATGGCTAATTCAGTAGGAGAGACATAACCATAATCTCCATCTTCAAAATAGTTTACATCGCTGCAGTGTCCAATAAGTGGAGTGTCTGATGAAGCAAAATATTTTTCATTTTCTTTATTAATTCCCACAAGCATTGGAGAACCATGTTTTGCAAAAAAGATAGTCTCTTCTTCACCCTTGGTTACAAGTAGAACAGCATAAGCACCTTGAAGTTCTCTAATAGTTTTTTTAAAGGCTTCAAACGCCGAGTCTGAAAGTTTTAAGTTTTTCTCAAACTGATGCACAATAACTTCTGTATCTGTTTGGCTTAAAAAGTTTACACCATCGGCAATCAAGGCAGATTTCAACTCAGCATAGTTTTCTATGATACCATTATGAACTACATAAGAGCTTTCTCCTACATGAGGATGTGCATTTAACTCTGTTGGTTTTCCATGAGTAGCCCATCTAGTATGACCAATTCCTATGGAAAACTTGTCTGTTACAAAATCTTTTGTTTTTTCTTCAAGGTTTACTAGTTTTCCTGTTGCTTTAAAACTATCAAATTTTCCATCTTGAAGTACAGCTATCCCTGCTGAATCATAACCACGATACTCTAGCTCTTTAAGACCACCTAGAAGTATCTCTTTAGAATTTTTCTTACCTACATAACCAACAATTCCGCACATATAAAACCCTTATTTTGTTAACATATCATAAATATTTTCGACATTATTGCATATATCGTGGTTTTTGTCCATTAAAAAGCTATCTCGAACCTTATATTTTGAAGAGTGAATCTTCGCCGTTACGATGTTTATGTGTAACTCTTCAAAGCAGTTCATCACATAAGCAAGTAGCCCATTTTGATTTTTAGTATGGATTGAAACCTCTGCATGAGTCATAGAATGATCACAATCAATACTAATCTCTTCATGTTTAATCTCAACATCTTTAAGTTTAACAACTTTATCCATGTCAAATGCAGCATCAATTTTCTCTTGGATATCTACAAGTTCATTACCATCTACATGTTGAATAAATTCAATTTTAAAATACTTAATATCATCAAAAAGTGTAAAGATCTCCATACTTGCCACACTTAAACGAGAAAGTGAAGCGAGTAGAAATCCTAAGTTAATAGGGATTTTTCTATATATTTCTATGGTTAATGATTTCTCACTATGAGTGGTGAAACTATACTCCTTTGTCTCTCTAGCTTTTTTTGCAATTTCAAGTATATTTTGAGCAGAGTGTTTAAAAAAGAAAAGATTAGACTCTATTGTGATAATTTTTTTCTGCATTAGTCTTGGCATCTCTTTAAAAGTATCAAGGTTTCGTACTCTATTTTCAATGGTAAGACGTTTTTTTGCATCTGTAATTCGATCACTATTTTGAGCGACTTCTAAGGCACTCTGGTATAAGTCATAAAGAAGTTTAGAGTTAAACGAGTTGTAGGTATCTCCTCCAACACCGTTAATATCAGCATATGTAAGAATGTAAAGTAGATTTAGATTTTTAACATCTACAATTTGAGACATAAATTTATAGAGAGTTTTTTCATTATGAATATTCTCTTTAAACGCCACATTACTCATTAAAATATGGTTTTTGACAAGAGTAACAGCTCTATTAATAGTATCCTCTTTGAGATTAAGCTGTTTAACAAAAGGAACTATAAGTTTTGCTCCAACTTCAGAGTGGTCTTGTTTACGACCTTTTCCAGTATCATGAAAAAGAACTACAATTTTAAGAAGTAGTCTCTCTTCAGTATTTAACTCATCATGAAGTGTTTGAATTAGAGGTTCTTTTATGTTCTCAAGTGCATTTATACATTCGATAGAGTGCAGGTCAACAGGATAGTTGTGATAACCATCAAACTGAGGAAGATGTAGAACTTTTCTAAAGTTTAAAAAGAGTTGATGCAGTATGCCAGCATCGTAAAAGAGTTTGAGTATAGCATGTGTATGTTTTCTTTCTAAAATTTGTTTGAGTAAAGAGAGAGTCTTTTTATCAAGTGGATGTTTTATTTTTATATAGGTAAACTGACTTAAAACGCCAGAATCAAACTTGTAGGGCTTGTCTTTAAGAGAGACTAGAAGTTCTAAGAGTTTATTTATACTTCTAATGTTTTGATTATAAGAGATATAGATGCGGTCGTTAAACTCATAAAGCCCTTTTTGTAGTCTTCCTTGTCTAAGAACTTTTAGCATTCCTTTGTCATAAATATATGGACGAATCATTTTCTTTGTAAATATTCGAGTGAAGTTATCTATTCTCCATCCTGCAGCTAGAACACGAGAAGCAAGTTTCTTTTGGTCATTAAACCCAAGCATCTCAGAGACAGCTGGAATATATTCAAGAGAGAGTGTGTCTACTTGTTTATTTGTGATGAGATGTAGAGCACTTCTAACTCTATAAAGAAGTTCTAGTGACATTCTATACTCTTTGTATGACTCCTCTTTGAAAACAATTCCGGAGAGCTCTTTTAGAGATGTAACACCATAAATAGTATGGGCAATCCAGTAGAGAAGTTGAGTGTCACGAAGTCCACCAACACTCTCTTTAATATTTGGTTGCATAGTTATAGGGTATTTCTTACGTCTAATCTGTGCCTCTTGGACTTTAGCAACTAGAAACTCTTTTTGCTCAAAAAGTCTGATTTTGGTGAGTTGTTTTTGTGTAGCATGCCAAACAAAGTTTGAACCGATGATGAAACGTGATTCCATAAGTGAAGTTCTGATTGTAAGGTCTTCATTTGCTGCTTTAAAGAGATCACTAGTCTCATGCACTCTATGACCGAGTTTAAGCCCCGAGTCCATTGCCAAATAAAAGAGTTTTTCAATGATAAGAGTAGTGTTAAATCCTTCTATGTCTTCATAAACTATAAGAAGATCGATATCACTATGAACACAGAGTTGTTCCCGTCCATAACTCCCAAGTGCTACTATAGCGATAGGAATTGAGTTTCGCATAGGGATGTAGTCGCCAAAGCTACGACGAAGAATCGTTTTATACATAAGAGACATAATGCTATCTAGTTTTTTTGTATGTTTAACTAAGAAGTCTTTCCCTTGGGAACTCTCGAAAAGCTCAGGAAGTGACTCTTTATACTCTTTAATGTGGCGTTTAAAAAGTTTAGAGAGTTCAAAATCACTCCCATTTTTTTCTATAACATTTTCAATTTCTAATAGTAAGTCCATTTATCGATTCTCTTAAAATAATTTATCTATTATAGTATAGTTATTTAAATCACGATATAATCTCTAATTAAAATTTATATTAGGAAATAATAATGACAATTACTAAGAGTGTAACATTTATAGCAAAAGAGGGTAGCGAAGCCAAAATGAAAGAGTTACTCTCTGCAATGGTTGTTCCAAGTAAGGCTGAAAAAGGTTGTCTTTTTTATGAAATATTCCAATATGAAAACGATAGAAAAAGATTTATGGCAGTAGAGACTTGGGAGAATGAGGCCGCACTTGATGGTCATAAAGCTTCTGCTCATTACAAAGTTTACAAGTCTTCATACGAGCCTTTTTGTAATGATAAATATAGTGATGAACTTGAAGTACTAGGATAAATAGATGAAAAATTTATGGAATAAGAAAAAAGCAGAAGTTTGTAAGAGTGACTTAGAGATGAGAGTATACACTTCAAATCTTTTAGGTCAGAGTGATGAATTAGTTTTACATGGAGGTGGAAACACTTCTGTAAAAACTGTAGTTGATGGTGAAGATGTACTTCTTGTTAAAGGAAGTGGTTGGGACCTAGTAAGCATCAAAGCTGAAGGTTTCGCTCCTGTTAAACTTGATACACTTTTAGAAATGGCAAAACTTCCTACACTAAGTGATAGTGATATGGTAAGTGGACAAAAAGCTGCCATGACTGACAAGTCCGCACCAAACCCTTCGGTTGAAGCTATTTTACATGCTCTCATCCCTTACAAGTTTGTTGATCATACTCATGCTGATGCAGTTGTAACTATTTCAAACTCTAAGAATGGTTTATCTGATATTAAAAAAGTATTTCCTAACTTTTTAATTGTTGATTATGTTATGCCTGGGTTTGTTTTAGCACATACTATCTATGAGATGACAAAAGATTTAGACTGGTCTACTATTGAGGGGATTATCTTACATAACCATGGTATCTTTACTTTTGATGATGATGCAAGAGAGTCTTATGAAAAAATGATAGATGCAGTCTCTCAAGCAGAAGTGTTTTTAGAACAAAATGCTAAACTTTTTGTAGCGCATAACTTTGAGCATAGTGAGTGTGATATGCAAAGAATTGTTACTGTGTTATCAGCAGCAAAAGGCTACGATGTATCTATAAACATCAACCAAACGCCACTTGCTAACTACTATGCTTCTCAAGAGAATTTAAGAGAGTTCGCATCCCGTGGTGTTTTAACTCCTGAGCATATTATTCGTACTAAAAGAGTCCCTTTAATTATGGAAGATACTGATTTAGAAGCTGGAGTAGCTGCTTATATGAAAGCTTATAAAGAGTATTTTAATGAACACTCTAATGGTGAAGTGATGTTAAACTCTGCACCAAACTATATGGTCATCAAAAACTTAGCCGTTATAAGTTTTGGTAAAACACCAAAAGAAGCTGCTATCATAAATGACATAGTAGAACATACTATGAAAGCAGTACTTCGTGCAGACAAGCTCGGTGGATACAAGAGTATAAGTCTTGAAGATAGTTTCGCGATGGAATACTGGGAACTAGAACAAGCTAAACTAAAGTCATAGTTTAGTCTGTTTTGTTACATCATTTCGCCTCCGAAAAAGCCTATTTTAGAGAGCGAATCCTCCCTTCGGTCTGGTCTCTAAAACAGACTTTTTCTCCGGCTACATTTTCGACAATCAGCTAACTATTTAGAAACTACATAAAATGGAATCATAATGAATCAACAAAAATACCTACTAGCAATAGATGCAGGAACAGGAAGTATAAGAGCAGTGCTTTTCGACACTAAAGGAAATCAAATTTCAGTGAGTCAAGCTGAATGGACTCACTTAGAAGAAAAGGGTGTGCCTAACTCTATGAGTTTTGATTTTGATGCTAACTGGCGTTTGGCTTGTGAATGTATATCAAATGCTATTTATGATGTAAATGCTGAAGATATTTTAGCACTCTCTGCTACTAGTATGCGTGAGGGTATCGTTGTTTATGACAAGCAAGGAAAAGAGTTATGGGCTGTGGCAAATGTTGATGCTAGAGCAAGTGAAGAGGTTAAGTATATAAAAGAGAATTTTGATGGGATTGAAGAGGAGTTTTACTCTAAGAGTGGACAAACTTTCGCACTTGGAGCACTACCTCGTCTGATGTGGCTTAAAAACAATCGTCCTGAACTTTATGAAAAAGTAGCTACTATCTCTATGATAGGGGATTGGATACTTGCTAAGCTCTCTGGTGTTATCGCTACTGACCCTAGTAATGGTGGAACAACGGGAATCTTTTCTCTCTCTTCTCGCCAATGGGAAGCGGATATGGCTACAAAACTTGAGATAAAAGATGACATATTCCCACCTGTTTTAGAAGTAGGTACTCTTATGGGAACAGTAAGTGAAGAAGCTTCAAATGCTACAACACTCTCAACAAGTACAAAAGTTGTCATGGGTGGAGGCGATGTTCAGTTAGGTTCTGCTGGTCTTGGTGTAGTCAAAGCTGGACAAGTAGCAGTTCTTGGTGGTTCATTTTGGCAACAAGTTGTAAACATACCTTCTCAAACGCCACCACCTTCAGACATGGCTATAAGAGTAAACCCACATGTTATAGATGGACTTTCTCAGGCTGAGGGGATTACATTTTTTTCAGGCTTAGTAATGAGATGGTTTCGTGATGCTTTTTGTGACATGGAAAAACTTGAAGCAAAGCAGCAGGGTCTTGATGTCTATGAAGTACTAGAGAACAAAGCTAAAGAAATACCAGTTGGCTCTTATGGAATTATGCCTATTTTCTCAGACTCTATGAAGTATGGAAAATGGTATCATGCAGCACCCTCATTTTTAAATCTTAACATAGATAGTGCTATATGTAATCGTGCAAGTATGTTTAGAAGTTTAGAAGAAAATGCAGCTATTGTTTCAAGTATAAATCTTGAAAACATTAAAAAGTTCTCAGGTATAGAAATAGATGAGATAGTATTTGCGGGTGGAGCTTCTAAAGGGACTTTGTGGTCACAGATACTTGCAGATGTGACAGGATATAGAGTGAAAATTCCTAAGGTTACAGAAGCTACAGCATTAGGTGCAGCTATGGCTGCTGGTGTTGGGTGTGGTGTTTATGAGAGTTTAGCAGATGCTGCTAGAGAGTTAGTTGTCTGGGATAAGAGTTACGAACCAAATATGCAAAACAAAAAAATATATGATGAGATAAAAGTAAAGTGGCAAAAAGCCTATGAGACACAACTCTCCTTGGTGGATGACAACATCACAACTAGCATGTGGAAAGCTCCCGGTCTTTAACGAAGAGATTTCTCAGATAAATCTGATATAATTCGCGTAATATAAAAGGTAATAATTAATGAATAATAGAATAACTTTTGATGAAGCACTATCACTTTATGAGATGGACTTTTTTGAGCTTGGAGACTTAGCCGACGCTTCGCGCAAAGAACTTCATGGAAATAAGACTTACTTTAACATAAACCGTCATATTAATCCTACAAATGTTTGTGCAGATGTATGCCTCTTTTGTGCGTACTCAGCGACTCGTAAAAATCCAAACCAGTATACTATGACTCACGAAGATATTTTAAAAATCGTAGAAGAGATAGATAAAAATGGTGCTAAAGAAGTTCACATAGTCTCAGCGCATAACCCTGATGTTACACTTGACTGGTACTTAGGAATCTTTAAAAAGATAAAGACTCAGTATCCTCACCTACACATTAAAGCACTTACTGCTGCTGAGGTTGACTTTCTTTCTCGTCATCATGACATCACTTATGATGAGGTTTTAGACCTTATGGTTGAGAATGGTGTTGACTCTATGCCTGGTGGTGGAGCAGAAATCTTTGATGAAGCAGTTAGAGATAAAATCTGTAAGGGAAAAGTGACTTCAGACCAGTGGTTTGAGATACATCGTAAATGGCATGAACGCGGTAAAAAGTCTAATGTCACTATGCTTTTTGGTCATATTGAGTCTCGTGCTCATCGTATTGATCATATGATTCGTATTCGTGAACTTCAAGATATCACGGGTGGTTTTAACTGCTTTATACCTCTAGTATATCAGACTGAGAACAACTACTTAAACATAAAAGAGCCTATCACTGCAAATGAGATACTCAAAACTATGGCAGTCTCTCGTTTAGTTCTTGACAATGTGGCAAATCTAAAAGCATACTGGGTTACATCTACTGTAAATCTTGCTTTAGTTGCACAAGAGTTCGGTGCAAATGACCTTGATGGTACAATCCAAAAAGAGTCTATAAATGCAGCAGCAGGAGCTGCGAGTGCAAATGGTGTAGTCCTTGAAGATTTCACAGCACTTATCAAAAATAGTGGTTTTTCTCCAGTAGAACGTGATAGTCTCTACAACGAAATTAAAGTACACTAAACGCCATATATGAACATAACGGTTATCATCCCAACATATAATCGTTATGAGTTTTTAAAACGAGCGATTCTCTCAGTTGTTTCTCAAAGTTACAGAGCAAAAGAGATAATTGTCATCGACGATGGCTCAACAGATAAAACCTCTCAAATACTCCAAGACTTCCCAAATATAAAGTATATCTATCAAGACAATACTGGCGTTTCATCTGCCAGAAACTTAGGTATATCAAACGCCAGTTATGAGTGGATAGCATTTTTAGATTCAGATGATGAGTGGTTGAAATCTAAACTAGAAGAACAAGTGCTATTTCATAAGCAAGAGAGAGACACTCTAATGAGCTACACGGATGAAATATGGGTAAGAGAAGGCCGTAGTGTCAAGATACCTAAAAAGTTTAGAAAACAAGGCTTAGATATTTTTAATGAGAACCTTTCTTTTTGTAACATAGCTCCATCCTCAGCACTTATACATAATAGCTTGTTTGAAAGTGTTGGAGTTTTTGATGAGACCTTAGAAGTCTGTGAAGATTATGACCTATGGTTGCGAATACTAATGAAACATCAGATAGCTCTGATAGATAAAAAACTCATAACAAAATATGCGGGACACGAAGATCAGTTAAGTTTTAAACACTGGGGTATGGATAGGTTTAGAGTTGTAACATTAGAAAAGCTACTTCAAAATGAAGAAGATATTGACGATACTAAACGCCAAGATATAAAAAATGAACTTCTTAAAAAATATACTTTACTACTAAAAGGTGCCATAAAACATGAAAGAGAAGAAGATATAAAAAATTATGAGCAGAAATTAGCTAAATTTTAGATTATTTTAAATTTGCACTGCTATAATTCTTCTCACATTCCGGATTAGCTCAGCGGTAGAGTAGGTGACTGTTAATCACTTGGTCGCTGGTTCGAATCCAGCATCCGGAGCCACA
>Ga0256826_1000224_pt1 | contig 32546 bp, 24 predicted proteins | sample CV79metaG_FD_185975 | JGI IMG/M metagenome (GOLD analysis project Ga0256826, IMG submission 185975) | Hydrothermal vent microbial communities from East Pacific Rise, Pacific Ocean - CV79 | ecosystem: Environmental > Aquatic > Marine > Hydrothermal vents | place: Pacific Ocean: East Pacific Rise...
CCTTGGGAAACTGATAGCTCAACTTGTTCTTCTTATAATTCTCAAAACGCTCTTTGGCTAATTTTTCGCCACTTTGCTTGCTATCCAGCAAGTAAGATGTTTTAAACCAGAAATCTCTAAGCTCATCAATATCAAAACTGTAGTTTTGACCAAGATGGCTAATATTTAACTTTCTTTCTTCAATAGGTTTTCCAAGTTCAATAAAACGAATTCCTTTTTTATTGAGATATTCAATCAAAATAACATCATTGCTAGCTTGAATAAGTACGGCCGGGTTTTCAGCAAATAAAAGTTTGACGATATCTTGCTCTTTAAAACCATCTACATCAACTGATAATCCACCATTTATATTGGCAAAATTCATTTCTAAGAGAGCAGTAATTAATCCACCGGCAGAAATATCATGACCGGCAACTATCATTTCATTTTTGATAAGATATTGAAGGCTATTGAATACCTTTTTAAAATAACTTGGGTCTTTAATTTCAGGAGCATCCTCTCCTATTTTGTTTAATATTTGAGCAAAAGATGAGCCCCCTAATTTACCGGCACATCCTGACATATCAATATAAAACAAAGACTTATCAGCATCTTGAACCAAAACGGGCTCAATTACTTTTTTAACATCGCTAACTTCTCCTACTGATGAAATAATAACTGTTCCGGGGCTATAAACCACATCATCGGCATATTTTTGCGTCATAGAAAGGGAATCCTTGCCAGTTGGTATATTGATACCTAAGTCAATGGCAAAATCGCTAACTGCTTTAACGGCTTCGAATAAACGGGCGTTTTCTCCTTCATTTTTGGCAGGCCACATCCAGTTAGCACTTAGTGACACACCATTTAAACCACCTTCAAGCGGAGCCCACACCATATTGGTCAAGGCTTCGGCAATGCTTATCTGCGATCCCTTTGCTGCATCTATTAAAGCTACAGCAGGTGCATGACCAATTGATGTTGCTATTCCTTTTTCTCCTTGATAATCAATGGTAACCACCCCAACATTATTTAAGGGCAATTGTAATTCTCCGGCACATTGCTGCTTGGCTATTTTTCCGGTAACTGAACGGTCTACTTTATTTGTCAACCAATCTTTACTAGCTACCGCTTCCAATTGCAATACTTCTTCAATATAGTTTTGAATTTCCTTTGCAGAATAGCTCAACTTTTTAAAAGAAGAAACTTTTCTGATATCCTCCAATAATGTTTTTGGTGGTTTGCCAAAAAAATCGGCTAAGTCCATATTAATAGGCTTTCTTCCCTCGGTATCAAAAACAAATCTTTTATCGTTACTTGCTTTACCCACAACATACATGGGGCTTCTTTCTCTTTGGGCTATGCGGCTTAATTTCTCAATATTTTCAGGACTTAATACCATCCCCATTCGCTCTTGCGACTCGTTTCCAATAATTTCTTTAGCTGAGAGTGTTGGGTCGCCAACAGGTAATTGATCAACCTGAATAACTCCTCCACTTTCTTCAACCAGCTCCGACAAGCAATTGAGATGCCCACCTGCACCATGATCGTGAATAGAAACAATTGGATTCTTTTCGCTTTCAATCAGAGCTCTAATGGCATTAAAAGCACGTTTTTGCATTTCGGGATTGGCTCGTTGAACAGCATTTAATTCAATATTATTATCAAATTCGCCAGTAGCTACTGAAGATACAGCACCACCACCCATTCCAATTCTATAGTTATCGCCTCCCAAAATTACAATAGCATCGCCCTCTTTTGGACTATCTTTTAAAGCATCTGTTTTTTTTGCGTAGCCTACTCCTCCTGCCATCATGATTACCTTATCGAAACCATATTTTTTATTTTCTTCAAAATGTTCAAAGGTTAATAAGGAACCACAAATAACCGGTTGTCCGAATTTATTTCCAAAATCGCTGGCACCATTGGATGCTTTGATTAAAATCTCCTGAGGGCTTTGGTAAAGCCAAGGACGAGCTTGGGTAGCTTGTTCCCAGCTGCGATCTTTTTCCAAGCGAGAATAGGAAGTCATATATACTGCTGTTCCTGCAATTGGGATGCTTCCTTTTCCTCCGGCCATTCTATCTCGAATTTCGCCGCCACTACCTGTAGCAGCACCATTAAAAGGCTCCACTGTAGTTGGGAAATTATGTGTTTCGGCTTTTAAAGAAATGACCGATTCCATATCTTGAATTTGAAAATAGTCAGCTTTATCTTGATTAAGTGGAGCAAATTGTTCTGCTTTAGGTCCCAAAACAAAAGCCACATTATCGCTATATGCAGAAACAATTCTATTAGGGTTTACTTTGGATGTTTTTTTAATAAGAGCAAAAAGACTATCATGCATTTCCACACCGTTGATGATAAATGTTCCATTAAAAATTTTATGGCGACAGTGCTCGGAATTAACTTGAGCAAAACCATATACTTCGCTATCGGTTAATTTACGTCCTAATTTTTTACTGATATCATTTAAATACTCAACTTCTTCATCACTTAAAGCTAATCCTTCGTTTTGATTATAAGCATTAATATCCAGGATAAATTCAACAGGCTCAGGTTTTTTTTCTATGTTAAATATTTCTTGGCTTAACTCTGGATAAAGAGCTTGCAACATAGGGTCAAAAGATGTGTTTTTTTCTTCTAAGGCGACTTCAAACTCCTCTATTCTAATTATGCCTTGCAAACCCATATTTTGGGTTATTTCCACAGCATTGGTACTCCATGGGCTAATCATTTCTTTTCGAGGGCCAATAAAATAGCCTGTGATGCCAGGATGATCCAAAAACTTAGCGTTTCCAAAAAGCCAGCTTAGTTTGTTTAGTTCAATATCAGTAAAATCTTGTTGACTGTTTACGGCAATTATTTTTTTTTCTTCTGATTTATAAAAAAATAGAATCATTATGGATGTTTTATGGTGAACATTTTTTTGACTCAGCAAAGGTAATGAACATCATTCAGTATTTAAGTCCCATAGTGGATAAAAAATAACAACTTATAAGGGTAATGTAAAAAAGAATTTTGAGCCTTTATTAGGTTCTGATTCGAGCCATATTTTCCCACCCATTTGCTCTACCAAGCCTTTAGAAATGCTCAAGCCTAATCCAGTTCCGCCAAAAGTACCTTGCGATATCATTTCTGCCTGACGAAATCTGCTAAACACATGTTCTTGTTCACTTTTAGCGATTCCTATACCTGTATCTTTCACATAAAATAATAGATAGTCATCTTTTATATTACAAGCAAAAGTAACTTCTCCATTTTGGGGTGTAAATTTGAGAGCATTGGATAATAGGTTTATCATTATTTGACGAAGCCTATTCACATCAGATTTAAAACTAATAGATTTTATTTGGTTGGAGAGTGAATATTTTAAGGAAATAGATTTTTCTTTTGCTTGAACACAGAATAAATCGTTTACACTTTTTAAAAACTCATCTAGTTTTATGCTGTCATAATGAAAATTCACCTGATCGGCTTCTATTTTAGAAATATCGATAATATCGTTGATAAGATTTAGTAAGAGTTCACCATTTTTCTTAATTCTTCCTATGAACATTCCTTTTTCATCTTCATCGGATTCTGCATCTTCGAGGAGTCCTGCAAATCCAATAATGGAATTCATAGGAGTTCTAATTTCATGAGACATATTTGCTAAAAAGGAAGATTTTAATCTATCGCTCTCCTCTGCTTTATTTTTAGCTTTTACCAGTTCAAACTCGGTTCTTTTTTTATCGGTTACATCTAGTAAAACACCATCGTAATGAGTTATTTCCCCAGAAGAGTTTCTATGTATATCTGTTCTATCTTCAATCCACTTTTCTTTTCCATCTTTACCAATCATTCTGTAATAATCGTGATTATAATATTGTCTATCAGGAGGGTTTGAGTATTCACCGGTTTCTTGGGTTACACGTTCTACATCATCGGGGTGAATTAAATCATGAAAATTTACGGTTCCATCCATAAACTCGGATGCTTTATACCCCAATAATTTATAAATATTTTCCGAAATATAGCCTAGAGGAAAACCAGGTTCGTTTTTCCACATGATTACTATGGCTCTAGATCTGTTAATGATTCGTAGATTACTCAATTTTTCGGTAATATCTTCACCGGAACTCAATACTCCAATTGTATTTCCTTCGGCATCAAGCATCAAACTATTATTCCAGGCTATAGATTTTTCAATTCCGGATTTTGCAATAATTTTATTCTCAGAATAAGGGAATGCCTTTTTTTCTTTCACCAATAAATTAAAATTATCTAAATGGCTACCGATTAAATTTTTAGGAAGGCATGTCTTAAACCAATTCTTACCTATGAGCTCATCTTCTTCATATTCTAAAATTTCACAAGCTTTTTTATTGAGCATGATTATTTCGCCTTTATTGTTGAGAGCAAGCATCATAACAGCAGCAATATCTAAATAATTCTGGGCTTTTTCTTCCAGTAAATTGGCAACTTCTTTTGCTTTTTTTGCTTCGGTAATATCCAAGAGTTGAGATATTGTCCGAACATTTCCGGCTAAATCTTTATAAACAGAAGAACGCACTTCTACTTCTCTGACCACACCATCTTTTCGCATTATTTTGAATTCATAAGCATCTGGTGTAGAAATATTCTTTTGCCTTTTAAGATACCTATCAACTACCAATTCCAAACTATCAGGATGCACCAATTGTCTGATATCTTGACCTATAACTTCATAATTATGAAATCCAAAGAGGTCGTAAGAACGCTCATTTGAATATACAATTTTATAATCATTATCAATGCTGATGATGCAAGAATGCGATTTTTCAACTATTGTTCGGTATCTGTTTTCACTATCTTCAAGTGTTTTTTGGACTTTTTTAAACTCCTCTATATTCCTAATGATTGTGATAATATGAGGCACTTTATTTATGATAGAAATGGATGCAGAAATTAGTGTATGAATAATATCTCCATTTTTCTTTTTAAACTTTGCCTCAAGGTTTCTTATTTCGTTATTGGTATTTATTTTTTCAATAAAATATTGAAGTTTGTCTTTTTCGAACCACAAATCAAAATCGGATAAAGACCTACCTATCAGTTCTTCACGAGTATATTGAGTTTCTTCTAAAAAACTATTGTTTACATCAACAAATACTTCGTTCTGATATTGGTTGATGCTGATAGCATCCGGGCTGGAGTGAAAAAACATTTGGAATTTCTTCTCTACTGCACTCAATAAACCTTTCATTCTTATCAACTCTTCAATATTTCTTGTAGAAACCAAAACTTGGTCTTTATTCATCAAGTGTATTTTTTTTGCTGATAATAAAGTGTTTATAACAGTACCATCTTTATTTAAAAAATGGAAATGAAAGTTTTTAACTTCGCTATATTTCTGAATTAAATTTAAATACTCGTTCCTTTCATCGAGGTCGGCCCAAAAATTCAATTCTAAACCATTTTTCCCTATAATATCTTTTTTACGATATCCTGTTTGTTCTAAAAATCTATTATTAACTTCTGTAAAAGCAAGATCGTCTACATTACTTATGCTTAATGCATCCGGCACTGAATCAAATAATAATCTGAATTTTTCTTCACTTTGCCGAGTTTTTTCTTGTGCTTGTTTTAATTTTTCAATATTACGAATAATGACTAATAAATATGTTTTTCCTGAAACACTTATAACTCTTCCCGATATTAAACCATTGAAAATATGTCCTTTCTTACTTTCAAACTGTGCTTCATAATTTTCAACAAAACCGTTTTCACTTAATAAATTTCTATAGGCTTTTCTTTCCTCCTCTTTATGCCACAAATTAAGCTCGAAACCGGCTTTCCCCAGTAATTCACTTTCGGTATATCCGGAGTATTCAATAAAAGCTTTATTTACAGATACTGTTTTATGACTAGGTAGTTCGTTAAAACTAATTGCTTCAGGTACTGAATCGAATATTATTTGAAATTTTTTATCACTCTCATTCTGCTCAATTTTATTTAACAGAATCTGATTTTGATCATGCTGAATTATATAATTAATATTTTCAGTTAATACTTTTACTAATTCCTTTTCATGGTGTTCCATTTCCATGCTTGAATAAGAAATAAGACCAACAAAACCTATATAAGCTCCTGATGCGTTAGAGATTGGATTACTATAAAATAAACTATATCCAACTTTGGAATTATTTTTATTTAGGCTATTAATATACTTGGATTCAATAAAACAATTTTCGTACTGATAATGAGCGGATGAGGAGTGTAGATATTGAAGTAAATGCTCTTGTTCATCCTTGTCAAAAGGCGCTCGTTTTTTATTTAAAGATGCAATAAGTGTATATTTATCTTTCTCATTACTAAGCACTAACACAATAGCATCAACCTTTGTATGATCAAGAATAAGCTCAAATAAATGAGAAATTTTTTTGTTATTTTCTAGTGTAACAAAAGTATTCATATTAACAATAAATTATTTGTTAGAAGCAACAATTAAAAGTAATTACTGCAAGTTAGTAAATATTAATGAATAATTTACTTTTAGAAAAAAAAATCCGGCAAACATAATATTATGTATTCTTCTCTATTTTTTTCTACTTTTGCCCACTATCATAATTAAAATATGGCTCTACCAAAAGTAAATATAAAAAATAAAAAAGCATCGCATGAGTATTTTCTCATAGAGAAGTTTACCTGTGGAATTCAACTCACCGGTACCGAGATTAAGTCAATTCGCTATGGCAAAGCATCTATCAAAGAGGCGCATTGTGCTTTTCAAGGAACAGAACTATTTGTTAGAAATATGGATATTAGTGAGTATAAGCTAGGAACACATTATAATCATGAACCCAAACGAGAGCGAAAGCTTTTGTTAACAAAGCGTGAATTACATAAACTCAAGGAGAAGGTAAGCGAAAAAGGTTTTACTTTAGTGCCCATATTATTATTTATTAATGATAATGGTTTGGCAAAGTTAAATATTGCTTTAGCAAAAGGTAAGCATACTTACGATAAACGAGCAAGCCTAAAAGATAAAGATTTGAAAAGAGACTTAGAAAGAAGCATGAATTAATCATCTATTTAATATAAAAATATGAATAAATTTATCACAGTTTTAACCGTATTGATAATTGCTATTAATGGTTTTTCGCAAAATACTGGAGAGATAAAATGGTATACTTTTGAAGAAGCTTTAGAGTTAAATGCTCAAAACCCTAAATTAATTTTTATTGACGTTTATACCGAATGGTGCGGATGGTGTAAGAAAATGGATGCTGCTACTTTTAAAGAGCCCTATATTGCTAAATACATGAATGATAAATACTATTGTGTAAAACTTGATGCTGAAGGAAAAGAACCCATAAATTATATGGGAAAAGAATATACCAACCCCAATCCGGACGGACGTAGGAGCACACATCAAATTGCTGCTCTTTTACTTCAGAATAAAATGAGCTATCCTAGTTATGTATTTATGAATGAGCAGAGCAAAGTATTAACTGTAGTGAAGGGATTTATCACCGATGATAAATTCGACCCTATTATTCATTGGTTTGGTGAGAGGGCTTTTTTAACACAAAAATTCCCTGATTATTCTGCGACTTTTAAATCAGTTAAAGAGAAAGAAATTGAAAATTAAATCTAGTTTTTTTGTTCCTTAAAGTCTTCCCTACTTATTAAAACAATTTCATTCAAAGATTTGCTTTTAAGTTTTTTATTAATCTTAGGTAATTCTTGGTTTATCGTTTTCTCAATCTCTTTTTGTAAGGAAGCTATTCTTATTTCTAAATCTGCTAATCTACTTATTTGAGTTTCAGAGGGTTTTCCTTGATAAGACATTACTCCTCCGTAAATATCTGCTAAACGATCACGGAGTCTGACTTCACCTGTAATTCGTCCAAATTTTGTTGCCGAAATAAATTTGTGGTTTGTATTCATTTTTTCAGCCAGATTTTTTAAAGAATTGCTTAACTTTCCTTTTGTTAACGGTGCATTGATGGAAGCCTGATTTTGAATATCTAAAATTTGATGGTCAATAAAAGCCAAATCTTCAATAAGATTATAGGCTTTCATGATAACTTGATATCTTAAGTCTCTATCGCTATCACTATGCACTGAATTGGGATCGTATTTAACAATTATTTTACCCGTATAAACCTGATCGTTTTTATGCAGTTTGATGGTATAGTTTCCCGGGGGATAGCTAGGCCCCAAAAATGCGCCCCCTAATAACTGACTTGATTTTGGCACTTTTGGTCCTTTCATTCTGAGGTTCCAAGGTACTCTATTTATCCCTTTGCTTTTACCTGCAGGTAAATTTGTGAGTAATTCCCCTTTATCATTAAAAACCTCCAAATACATATTGCCAAACATATGCCGCTTTTTTAAATAATAAGTAATAAGCGGATTACTGCTTGGGTTATCAGCAGTATAATCATTATCTCCCTGGGTATCAATCGACCACCCCAAATCACCAATTAAACTTGGTCTTGAATTTAAAAAAACTACGTCCTGTCCTAAGTCTTCCACTTTTAATTCTTGTAAGGCTTGTAAATCATCAATAATATATATTCCACGACCATGCGTAGCAATAATTAAGTCGTTATCACGAGATTGAAATACCATGCTTCTAATAGAAACTTTAGGTAGTCCACCGGCAAAAGGAATCCACTGCTCTCCCCTATCAATACTAATAAACATGCCAAATTCTGTTCCTAAAAATAGCAAATTGGGATTCACTAAATCTTCTTTAATCACATGGCAATAAATTGGAATGTCTTTAGTGATTAAACTTGACCATGTTTGGCCGTAATCACTTGTTTTAAATACATATGGCTTGGAATCGCCACTTTTATGACCATCAAATGTTACATAGGCCGTTCCTGGTGTATGTGTAGATATTTCTATGTGTGAAACCCATGTATGATCGGGCATTTTTCTACCCTCTTTGTCTAAAGAAACTGCCAATACATTTGTCACAAGATTAGTCCAGTTTTTACCTCCATCCTTGCTTAGTTGTAAATTACCATCATCGGTTCCTACCCATATTTCGTTTTTATTAAAAGGTGATTCTGCAATAGTAAAAATAGTGCAATGGTTTTCGGCAGCAGAATTATCAATGGTTAGGCCTCCGGTTTCTTCTTGCTTAAGTTTGTTGGGGTCGTTGGTAGTCAAATCATCACTAATGGATATCCAGCTTTCACCTTGATCCACACTAAGATGCAAGTATTGTGAGCCCACATACATTCTTTTACCATCGGGACTAAAGTTCATAGATGCATTCCAATTGAAACGTAAGTCTTCCTGATCTTTGGTAGGTTCTGGCTTTATATTTTTCTGCTCTCCTGAGTTTAGGTAACGTTTAGAATAATTTCCACCTTGATATTGCCAATAAACAATATTTTTATCTACTTGATCACGAAATACATTAAAGCCATCACCATATCCTAAAAATGACCAATCTTTATTAGATATACCTCCGGGACTTTTACTTGGCGCATACCAAGAGCCATTATCTTGTAAACCACCATAAACATGATAAGGTGTTTCATTATCTATAGACACATGGTAAAACTGCGAAATAGGAAGGTTGCGAACCATTCGCCATGTATTAGCTTTGTCAACAGAAATATACATTCCTCCATCGGTTCCTAAATAAATTAATTTATTATTCTTAGGGCTTATCCATAAGGCATGAATATCACTATGGACATTTCCTCCACCCACAAAAGGCGATTCAAAATTTTCTCCTGCATTATCACTCACTACTAAACTAAACCCCGGCTTATATATTCTTGCACTATCAACCGGATCAGCTTTCATATATTGAAAATAAAAAGGTCTTTCACCCATTTGAGAATTAGAGTTTACTATTCTCCAGTCTTTTCCGGAATTATCGGAACGGTAAAGAGCAGAATTTTCTGATTCAACCAATGCATAAAACCTTTCAGGGTATGCTGGTGAAACTTCTAATGCTACTCGTCCTACTATACCATCTGGTAATCCCTGTGTGATTTTAATCCAAGTGGCTCCCCCATCTTTACTTTCAAAAACTCCACCTGACTTACCACCAGAGCGAAAAAAGTACGCTGTTCTACGGAAATTCCACATACCGGCAAAAAGATGATTAGGGTTCTTAGGATCCATAATAATATCGCTGCAACCTGTATTTTCATCAACAAAGAGGACTTGTTCCCATGTTTTGCCACCATTATTTGTTTTAAATACTCCTCTAGTACTATCTGCTCGCCATAAGGGGCCTAATGCGGCAGCAAATACTATATTTGGTTTTTTGGGATGAATAATAATTTTGCCTATTCGCTCAGTATTTTTTAAGCCCATATTTTTCCATTTTTCGCCTGCATTTGTAGTTTTGTATATACCATTACCTACCGAAGTACTGTTTCTTACCCAAACTTCTCCGGTACCAACCCAAACAGTATCGGGATGATTTTGGTCAATACAAATACTACCAATACTCTGAACCTGTTTGTTAAAAATAGCTTTAAAACTTGTGCCCCCATTTGTACTTTTCCATACTCCACCACTTGCAGCACCCACATATATTATATTGCTGTTATCATTTACTGCATCAATGCAGGATACTCTACCGCTCATAATTGCAGGACCTATTTCACGCGCTTTCACTTCGCCGAAAGTATATTTACTTAACTTTATTTTCTTCTGAGCTTGAAGAGAGAAACTTAGTAAAACAGAAAAAATAATGAGTATGGTATTTTTCATAATGGAATTGTTTTTTTAATTTTTGAGCATGTTGAACATAAACAAATATTTCCTCAGCATTAGGATAATAAATAATTACTTTTTTATACCATCCGATGTTTCTGAATCTGCAGGATTAGAAGGTTTGGTAAATAAATCATCAGACACTTCAGAATCAAAAATTATTTCTTCCATAGTAATTGTACTCATTACCTGATCATCCATACGATTCTCAATGTAAAAAGGAGTTATTATTCCATCAACTTCCTTATAATTACTCATATAAGCTTCCATTTTTACTTCGGCTCCTTGCATCATCACTTTCGATTCTGCTTTGATGGGCAAATAAGAATCAGCATCGAGATAATATATTTTTTCATTCCCATTTTTCTTTACTACTTTTAATACAAAAACTTCAGTTCCTTCAAAATCCTCAGATTCTTCCAAACTTATTGTTGATCCTTTTTCCTTCCAGTTCCAAAGATCTCCATCCATATCAGCCTGTTCCTTCATCTGCTCTGTTTCTGTTTCTCCCATTTCTTGAGGAGCTTGACTTCCGGTCCAAGGAGCTACCAAATAGGCTTTCTCTCCATCAAAAACTTGAATCATTTTTTGCCCCTGTATATTCACTTCCATTCGATATTTATCAGGTCTTTTCTGCCAAATTTGAAAATCAAATTCCTGACCCATTCTACCAGATTTACCAATAATATGCATGGTTTTTAATTTCGAAACAGCTTCCTGATTTATGGCTTTATAATGTGATTCTAATACTTCATTCACATCTTGGGCGTAAAGCATGCTAAATAATAGACCAAATATAAGGATCCAAATAGTTCTTAATACTTTCATGTTTTTGATATTTTAAGTTTATAATTATTTTTTAATTCTATTAGCTAATTATTGCTAGCTAAACTAGTGAATTTAGCCAAACACTTGTTAAGACAATGTTAATAAGCCTTAAAACAGTTATTATTGAGTATTGTGGTTTACTTAGTACAAAACTCGCGCCAATTGATATAAACAATTGATACTGTCTTATATAAACTATTAAACTATATTCTTTATCTGACCGTAAGCGAACTTTTATGTTCATATTTGAACAATTGCTCATTTATTTTTATTAATTTTCACTAAACCTTTCTACTTTTTTAATGTCTATATTTGTAAAATAGTAAAAACATACATAATTTTACTAAGATTTCAATAAAAACAGAATACATGAAAATAAAAGAAAACATTGCAGTTAGCGGGTCAGGATTTTTATTTGACTCCGGCACAGGTGACAGTTATAATTTGAATGAGCTTGGTCAAGTAATTATCAAACTCCTACAAGAAAACAAAACCGAAGAAGAAATTCAATCAATCATATTGCAAGATTATCAGGTAGAACCTGAAGTTTTGTCAAATGCTTATTACGATTTTATTGGAATGTTACGTCAACATAATCTTTTAGCTAATGAGAACTAAACTCACTATTGCAGTTACGGGTCTTAATAATACAGATAACCCAGGTCCTGGAATTCCTGTTATTAGGGGTATTCGCGAATCTAAAGATTTTGATGTAAGAATTATTGGTCTGGCATACGAAAATCTAGAACCAGGTATTTATATGGATGATATGGTTGACAAAACCTACCAAATACCCTATCCCACTGCAGGTACGGATGAAATATTACAAAGGATTGAATATATACAAGCCAAAGAAAATATTGATGTTTTAATTCCTAATTTTGATGCAGAACTTTTTTCTTTTATGAAAGTTCAAGATCGTTTATTAGAGATGGGAATTCACACCTTTTTACCGGAAACTGAACAATTTGAAGAAAGGCATAAAAGAGTGCTCCCTCAATTTGGTGAAAAATATGGTATTCAAGTACCCCGAAGTATTAATATCACCACTATAAACGATATTTATCAAATCAAGTACCAATTTAAATATCCGGTTTTGGTGAAAGGTCAGTTTTATGATGCATATATAGCCTATAGCGAGGAGCAAGTACAAACACATTTTAGTAAAATTAGTGCTAAATGGGGATTTCCTATCATTATTCAGGAATTTGTACAAGGCACCGAAGTTAATGTAGTTGCCTTAGGAGACGGTGAAGGGAATACCATAGGAGCCGTTCCCATGCGCAAGCAATACATTACCGACAAAGGGAAAGCCTGGGGTGGAATTACCATTCAAGATAAAAAAATGATGGATATCACTCATCAACTCATTTCCAAAACCAAATGGAAAGGTGGAATGGAGCTGGAAATGATTAAAACAAAAGATGAGGAGTACTATCTTATAGAGATAAATCCAAGAATTCCTGCTTGGGTATACTTGGCAGTAGGAGCTGGACAAAATATTCCTGAGGCACTTGTAAAACTAGCCCTTGGAGAAAAGGTAAAACCTATGACTGAATATAAACCAGGTACTATGTTTATCAGATATTCATTTGATTTGATAGGGAACATACAGCAATTTGAGCAAATAAGTATGACAGGAGAACTCGATAAAAAAGAAATAAATAATATTCACAACATAAATCAATAAACATGAGATTAGTTTTAATAAGCATATTTTTAAGTTTTCAAATATTTGCATTTTCGCAAATAACTTTGGATAAAACCTATACCGGTTCAGCAGGACTGAGTAGAATAAATGATTCCGATTTCCGATTTTATAATTTCGACGACACTAATAATCAATGCATTATATATGACGAACAGCATCAGCAATTATCAGCAATAGACATTAACATAGCTGATGAGCAGTATATGAGTAGCATCACCTATGTATCTGAGTCACTATTTGATGCCGACGATCAATTGGAGTTATTATACACATTTTCTGAATGGGAATTAATTGACACAACCTGGTATCTTAAATATACCAGTAGAATAATAAACGCTAATGGAGATCTCCTCCTTGACATTCCAGGAGCCCAATATAATACTGTAACCAATACAACAACAGGTAGTGAATTACTTAGTTGGATTTACGATTTTTCTGTAAGCTCCTATCCTATTGAAACTTTGGTTTATCATTTACCAGGTACTTATTCAGATATAACCGATAATAATAAAGATGAACTCTTACTTGCTTGGCCAAACCCATGTAGCCAACAAATTTATTTGCCTATTGATGAAAATGCAGATGGAATACAAATATTTAACGAACAAGGGCAATTGATTGACCAAGTTCAAACAAATGAATCAGATATTAGTTTCAAATATCAAGTAAACAATTTATCGTCTGGAATCTATTTTTATCAACTTATTTCCAAAGGTTCCAAAAGAAAAATGAATAAATTTATCATTCAATAATTTACAATATGGAAAAGAAAACATTTGAAAAACCTATTATAACAAAAATAAATGCCGGCATTCCTGATAAATTTGGAATGGTAAACAAGATTAAAGCGATTAAAGAAATTGATGGTGTTGCGGTTAAAGACATCCTCAAGGAATTTGGTTCACCTGTATTTGTTATTTCTGAACAAACTATTAGCAGTACATATCAGAATGCTTATCAGGCCTTTAGCACCAGATATCCTAAAGTCCAATTTGCTTGGTCATATAAAACAAACTATTTAGATGCAATTTGCAGGACCTATCATAAATTAGGTAGCTGGGCTGAAGTGGTCTCGGGATTTGAGTATCACAAAGCTTTGAGTAATGGAGTTGCTGGAAATCATATTATTTTCAATGGTCCCGATAAATCTGATGAAGATTTAAAACTTGCCATTGAGAACAAAAGTTTGATACATATTGATCATTTTGATGAATTATATAGTATCCTCAAACTAGCTGACGAAACAGAAAACAAACCTAGAGTATCTATACGAGTAAATATGGATGCCGGCATTTATCCTATTTGGGAGCGCTTTGGATTTAACTTTGAGAATGGTGATGCTTGGAATGCCATCAATAGGTTGATGCTTAGCGAAAAAGTTGACTTTATGGGGCTTCATACACATATAGGAACTTATATTATGGCTGCTTGGGCATATGGAAATGCTGCAAATAAATTATGTCAGCTTGCTGTTAAAATTGAAAAGAAATTCAACCATTACATTAAATATATTGACATGGGTGGTGGTTTTGCATCAAAAAACACCTTGAAAGGAGCCTATTTGCCAGGATCAGATACTTGCCCTAGTTTCAACGATTATGCTGAATCAATCACTAGTGCTATTATTAGTTCAGAAATAAATCCTGACCATATGCCAACTTTATTTTTAGAGACAGGCAGAGCACTTATTGATGATGCAGGATACTTATTAGGTTCTATATTAGCTAATAAACGACTTACAACGGGAAGAGCTTCTATGGTATTAGATATTGGTGTAAACATGCTCTTTACTTCTTTTTGGTATGAGCATTTAGTTCATCCTGCTGAAGACACATCTCAATATACTGAGGACACCACATTATACGGACCTTTATGCATGAATATAGACGTCATTAGAGAAAGCCTCCCATTTCCAACAATGAAAAAAGGACAAAATGTAGTCATTTCCAGAATTGGTGCTTATAATATGACTCAATGGATGCAGTTTATCAACCATCGTCCACCAATTATTATGATAGATCACGATGGGCAAACTCACTTAATCAGAAAACGAGAAACTAATGAGAGTATTACTCGTGAAGAAGTGATTCCTGAATATTTAAAGTAAATGACACATAGAGAGGAGAAAACAAGATTTATCACACCTGATTTACTAAAAGGAATAGCTATTCTTTTTATGATTCAAGTGCATTTGATGGAATTGTTTGCGCTTCCTGACATATTTGCCAGCTCAAAACTATCCCTATTTTTAGGTGGTCCACCAGCTGCTCCAATATTTATGATCATTATGGGCTATTTTATAGCACACTCCTCTATGTCAAAAATTGCCATGCTTAAAAGGGGAGTTCAACTGATTATATGGGGAATGCTACTCAATATAGGTTTGAACATGCACCTTATTTATCGAGTTCTTTTTGAATCATGGAATTATAATATCTGGGAATATATATTTGGAGTTGATATTCTGCAATTAGCAGGCTTAAGCTTGGTGATAATTGCATTATTAGCAGATAGAATTAAAAGCAAATGGTATTTTATAGCTGCGATTATCATTGCGATATTTGTTTTAAGTTCATTAATAAACGGTGAAACAATTCCATCACCATGGAATTATTTCTCCGCTTATTTCATTGGAGGAACTTCATGGTCTTATTTTCCTTTATTACCCTGGTTAGCCTACCCCTTAACTGGTTATGCTTTTTATAAAAGTGAGTCCTTCTTTTTAACCTGGAGTTGGCATAAATACTTTAACTTATTTACAATTGCGGGTTTTATTATCCTTATGAGTACTTCTTGGACTTATGTATCAAACATTTCTCACCATCTCCCTTTATACTATAAGCACAAGTTCTTATTTTATTTATGGATTATAGTTTTTTCACTATTATGGGCTGGAATTTTCATGATTTTCTCCAAACGAATTGCAAATACGAAATTTGGGAAATATCTGATTTTTTTAGGAAAAAACATCACTAGCATCTATGTTTTTCAATGGTTAATAATAGGTAATTTAGCCACAATATGGTATCAGCAAAAAGGCTGGACAGAGCTTATTGTCTATTTTATAACCATCACCCTATTAAGCAGCTCATTAAGTTGGGCTTGGCAGGAAATTAAACATAGAAAATGATTAAAACTTCAACATATCGTCGACATGTAAATAGTTTTCTTTTAAGCTATTCGCAAATTTTCTTTTCAACTAATAAAATTCTTGGAATCATATTGGTTTTGGTAAGTTTTATTGATTATTGGTCTGGTTTATATGGCGCTTTTTCAGTATTAACAAGTTTATTTATTGCCAATCGTTTAGGTTTCGATAAAAAATCAATTAGTGCTGGTGCTTTAAGTTATAACAGCTTATTAGTTGGATTAGGTATTGGCTTGTATTACGAGCCTTCATTTTCCTTAATTATATTCACATTTTTTACAAGTTTAATAGTATTGATGCTTTCGGTAGGCATATCAAGATATATGGCAAACTATGGCCTGCCCTCACTTTCCATTCCTTTTTTGCTGGGAATTTGGATGGTTGATTTATCCGGAAGTGCTTTTAACTCGCTAGGCTTAAGCGATAGAAGTATTTTTCATTTAAATTATATGTACGGAATTGGTGGGCAATCTTTAATGACAATATATGAATGGATTTCAACAATTCCTATTCTCTACTCTTTGGAAGTTTATTTTCTTTCATTAGGAGCTATCTTTTTCCAGTATCAAGTAGTTGCAGGAATAATAATTGCAATAGGATTACTCATTCATTCCAGAATATCCTTTGTACTTTCTTTAATAGGATTTTATGCAGCTTGGTTATTTTATTTTGTCTTAGGTGCTAGTTTATACGATTTAAGCTATTCATATATTGGCTTTAATTTTATACTTACTTCAGTGGCACTTGGTGGCTATTTTTTAATTCCTAATCGCTATTCGTTTGCATGGATGTTATTAATATTACCTTCCGTTGTGTTGACAACCATTGCTTCTATGGCCCTATTCAATCATTTTAATATTGGTATATATGCGCTTCCTTTCAATGTAGTTGTTATTTTATTTATTTACGTTAACAAGCTAAGGGTTAAGGAGAAATACGAATTAAAAGAAGTGTTAGTTCAACACAATAGTCCTGAAAAGAACTTGTACTATTCCTTACAAGCCGAGGAGCGCTTCATGGATTTAAAGTACATCCCTATTACTTTACCTGTTCGCGGTGAATGGACAATTTCGCAAGCACATGATGGGGAATTTACGCACCAAGATAAATGGAAACATGCTTGGGATTTTATTATTACTAATCAAAACAATAAGGAGTTCAGTAATTCAGGAAATATTACAAGTGATTATTTATGTTATGAAAAAAATGTAGTAGCCTGTTTCGAAGGTTTTGTACAAGAAGTTGCAAATGGGATAGAAGACAATCCTATTGGGAAGAATAATTTGCGCAATAATTGGGGTAATACCATTATTATCAGACATGGTGAAAATTTATATTCTAAATACTCTCATTTAAAAAAAGGAAGTATTGTTGTTCAAAAAGGAGATTGGATTCGTAAAGGCCAACTGATAGGCAAAGTAGGTAATTCAGGGCGCTCTCCCTATCCTCACTTGCATTTTCAAATGCAAAAAACACCATATATAGGATCAGAAACTATCAATTATCCTTTTTCATCTTACATAACAAAAAGTAAAAAACAAGCTATTGAATTACATTTATACGATATCCCTAAAACTGGTGATAAAGTTCAAGTATCACAAGCAAATGAGTTATTATCTAAAGCTTTAAAGTTTGATGTAGGTAGAGAAATGATATTTGATACAGAAATAAATGGAGAGAAACAGAATATCAAATGGCTGATAAAGACTGACTTATTTAAAAATACATATATCCATTGTCCTACAAGTAACTCTTTTGCCTATTTTTATAATGATGGTGAGTTAACCTATTTTAAAAACTTTAATGGAGATCAAAACTCAGCACTTTATCATTTCTTTCTGGCATTTAATAAAATACATCAATCGTTTTATAATGGAATTAGTCTCCATGATGAAATTGCACTTCATTTGAGCCAACAACCTAAATGGAAAATGATTATACAAGATTTTATTGCACCTTTTTATATTTATTTAAAAACCCAATATTCTTTACAATATATCAATATGGACGACGAACTTTCCCCATCTCTCTTAAATATACAAAGCATTATTAAATATAAACGATTTAGAAAACTCATAGGTCAACAAGTATATTCTATTAAAATCCATTCAGGTGGACTCATTGAGTTTAATAATCAAGAAAAAAACTTTTACGCCAAACAAAAAAAATAAAAATATGAAAAAATTAACCTTCATCACCCTCATTGTATTATGGAGCAGTATTAATAGCTTTTCGCAAAGCTTTAACGAAGATGTTTCGGCATTTGAAAAAAGCTATACCCTTGAACTAAAAGGAGATTATTCGAAAGCTATTTCTCTTTTAAAACAAAACTATTTGGAAGAATCATACGAGTATAATGTCCGCTTGGCTTGGTTGGATTATTTAGCAGGTCAATATACAGAATCATCAACCTATTATACCAAAGCCATTGATATAAACCCTATGAGTTTGGAAGCCAGATTTGGTTTGATTTATCCGCTATTAGCGCTTGGTAAATTAAATTTAGTAGAAGATACCTATCATGAAATATTAGATATTTCACCAATGGAAACTAAAGCCAATTATCGTTTAGCTCTATTTTATTATCAGCAACAAAAGTATAAGGATGCGGATAAATACTTAAGAACAATTATCAATCTTTTTCCTTTTGATTACGATACTATGATATTGATGGCATGGAATTCCTATCAAATGGGTAAAAAGTCCGAAGCTAAAGTATTGTTTCAAAAATCTCTCTTGAATCGTCCGAATGATGATTCAGCTTTGGAAGGATTAAAATTGATTAATTAGGATTAAGCCTAAATATTTGATTCATCTTGTTTTAACTCGAACACACTCATTTTTTCTTTAGAAAACCACTTTTGATAGCTTTTAATATTGCTTAATGCTACAAAGTCTATTTTAATAGCTTTAAGAATTAATATGTTATTAAGAATTAAAGAAAAAAGTAATGTGGATAATAATAGACTAATAATGCTCCCAATTATTTTGATAGAATAAATCCCACGCAAAACCATGTGCTAAATAGGAAATTGGAAAGTTTAATTGATGCCCTTTCAGTGGTCCCGACAATACAAAGCCTGTAAGATCATAATTATTACCTTGACTATCGGTAAAGGCAATAGGAAGCATGTTTTGAACTGCAATAAACTTGGTTTTTTCTGTGCTTGAGTTAATAATAAAGGCCGAAATATATTTTTGTTTATTGTTTCCTATAACAATAATATCATCTCCTGCATAGTTTGTTCTATAAATAGTTATTGAGTCGGTAAATAAATGAGTACCAAACAGTAGAGCTTCATCATCGTGAACAATATTTTTTCTTATAATACCAAAATAATCACCGTTACTTGAATTACTGCTATTGACTTTAGAACTATTATTTTGCGTAGCATGTTTGCCAGCATTACAAACCGAATCACATTGGTGTGCAGTAGTATCAATTAAAACCATTGCTTGTGGGAAAGATAGTTTGATAGTTTCTGCTGATGCCATAAGTAAGTATTCATTCCTGAGGATATTCCCTGCTTGATTTCCTTTAATACTTTGCAATTGCATTTGCGACCAGTAATTATTTGTGTTTCTATCATAAGGAATCAAGTTATCGTTAAATAAATGCCCCGACACACCAAACTCTGTAACTTTTCCATTTATTGTTCGATCCCAAGCCAAGGCGCTACCAGTAAGTGGGCAAAAAGTAATGGCGAAAAAATGGTCTGCAATTCTATCATTAATAATTTCATGTCCCCATACTGTATTTTGAGGATATATTTTTATTGAGTCGCCATACCTATAGGCAAAAACTATCTCATTGTCTGATAAATTACTTTTACTTATAGGTTTAAAAAAAGGGGCATCAATTGATACAATTCTATCCGGACCATTATGAGTAAGCACCAATTGGCTAATGGGCACTTCCCATCCTGATGATAAATTATCAGTACTATTTTCAATATTATCAGGTCTTGACTCCTCCTTTGCACAACTAACAAATAAGAGTCCTATTAGTAAATATTTTAAAATATTATGTGGCATCATGACTAGTTTTATGTATAGACGTTGTTTAATAAAAGGACTTACAAAGCCCAGTGTATTTAACAATTTGATATACTTTAACGAAAGTAAATACCTTTTACTTTGGCAATAAAACTGCCTCATTAAGTTGGATGTATTTTTCAATCCCTTGATCAAGAATAACAATATTGAGTACTTTCTCCTTATTTTTTTTATTTCTTTCTGTGCCCCAATAGTTGCATAATTCATCTGTTGAATAATTAGAAATATCTAAACCATTAATTTCTAAAATTTGCGCTCCCAAACTAATGGAATCATCAAGTTTGTAATTGTCCCAATACCTTATCACTTCTAATTTATTAGAAGTATAATTGGGCTGATAAACTAATTGATAGCCTTTTAGTGTATCTGCTTCTATTTCTTTCATTGGGTCTAGATATAATCTGTTGTTATTCCAATCCATGGTAAGGATATAATTTTTAAAAAATCCATTCCCCAATAAGGATTTGCTTGATTCACTTAAATTAATAATTTGATTTTGAATTTTTATACCTTCAATATCCACAGAATCAACATATACATTATAAATATATCCGTTTGTGATTTCGTAGATATTTGCTCCAGTTCTCCCGGTTTCTACAATATATTCCAAATTATTATTTCCTTTTAATAAATCATTAAATAAAGCTTTATTTGATTTTATCTTTCCTGTAAAGCCAGTATCAAATGTATATTTAGATTTTTCTCCATCTATGTTAATATCGAGATAAACATTGCCCCATTTTTTAGAATCTATATCTATTTTGTGAGCATTAGGAGAAATAAACATATTCTCTATTTTATTGGATATAATAATCTCTTGTTTGTTGTAATTAATTTGCCATGTTGCTTTTCTAAGTAAATTATTTCCAATAATGCCATCAATTTTCTGGCAAGCTAATAATTCCTGCAAATGTGACAAGTCCATTATAATGGCACCGGTATGAGCAAAGTCCAAATTGGCAATCGATATTTTTTCTAGTTCAATTAGCTGGGCTTTCTTTGAAATATTTGATGAGCCTGACACTTTTGATTTTGAAACATGTTTATAATTTATTTGATCGATTATATTTTTCCCAATCACATTTAGTCCTGCTCCTGTATCTACAAAAAAATTATATGAATTTCCGTCAATCACAACTTTTATAAAAATTAAGTCGTTATAATATACAAATGGGATTTTTGTTTGAAACTCTTCTTTGCTAACACTACCCTTTTTAGCTAAAACTGCAAATTGAGTGAAAGAACAGTGACTGAAACTAATAGCCATAAAAAAAATGATAAAAAACTTTATTAAAGACTTCATATAAGTTATTTTAATTTAAAAAAACTATTTTGTAGTCGCTCCACCCATCTTTGTAAAAAAGCTGTCATTTGGCTCCCATAGTTCTATTTTGTTCCCATCTGGATCCATTAAATGAACAAACTTTCCGTATTCAAATTCCTGTATTGAATCTAGAATTATTACTCCATTCTTTTTTAAGTTTCTTATTAAGCCTAAAATATTCTGGACTCTATAATTAATCATAAACTCTTTTTTTGATGGTGCAAAAGACTCTTCATTGTTTTTAAAAGGGCTCCAACGTAAATAATTGATCTCCTTGGGATTGTTAGCATTTCTGAATTCAAAAGCTGCGCCGTATAGATCGGTTACCAGACCTAGATTTTCCCCATACCACTTTGTTGTTTTCTGAGGATTATCCGAAAGAAAGAAAACGCCTCCAATTCCAGTTATTCTAGGTGTTGTATCCTCCATAATAATTGGAGGAGTTGTAGATGCAACTTCTGTTTGAGAATTGTTTGACATATTACAGGATACTATTAGAACTGTAGAAAGTATATAAAGGGATTTCCTCATAAGTAGAATATTTGTATTGTTGCTTTGTATTCTGCTCAAAAATAGTAAAATTATCACCATATTAACGCTTAGATATATTAATTGAAAATAAAAAAAAGTGTTGATGATTTTTCAACACTTTTTATAAAACAATGTTCTATCAATCTCTATCTCAGCTGCAAGGATTCAATAATTCCTTCAATGCGAGCATCTAATTGCTGATGAACCTGATCAAAATCATCAACTGTATTCAGCGGCGCTTTTACTCCAAAATAGAATTTAATTTTAGGCTCTGTTCCGCTTGGTCTTACGGACACCTTACTACCATCCTCAGTAAAAAATTGCAACACATTTGATTTAGGCAAATCAATCACTGTTTCTTCATTTGTAATCATGTCCTTACTAATAGAAGCCTGATAGTCCTTAATCAAAATCACTTGACTTCCATTAATTTCTGTAGGAGGAGTAATTCTATAATCAGACATCATTTTCACTATAGCCTCTGCTCCCGACTTGCCTTTCTTCACCACCGAGATTAGTCTTTCCCAATAAAAATCATAATCTACATATATTTGCTTGAGTAATTGATACATGGTCAATCCTTGTTCAGTAGCCCAGGCAGCTGTTTCAGCAACCATAACGGCTGCGCTTACTGCATCTTTATCTCGAACAAAGTCACCAACTAAGAAACCATAACTTTCTTCTCCGCCACCAATAAACTTTTTCTTTCCTTCTAATTGCTTAATAATATCTGCAATAAACTTAAAGCCTGTTAATACATCGTGTGTTTCTATTTCAAATTTATTAGCCATATCTATAAGCAACTCGCTTGTTACAATAGTTTTTACCATAAACTGCTTACCATTAAGCTTCCCTTTTTCTTTCCACTTAGTAAAAAGGTAATGGCTTAATAATGCTGCTGTTTGATTTCCATTGAGTAATACAAACTCATTTTGCTCGTTTCTCACGGCTATTCCAATCCTATCAGCATCCGGATCGGTTGCCATTACCAAATCAGCTCCAACATCCATAGCTTTATTTATGGCCATTTTTAGCGCAGCAGGTTCCTCTGGGTTTGGAGAAACCACTGTGGGAAAGTTACCACTAACTACATCCTGCTCCGGAACGTTTAATATATTTTTAAAGCCAAATGCTTTTAAAGCCATTGGTACTAACTTAACCCCTGTACCATGAATTGGGGTATAAACAATCTTAATATTGCTATGTTTTTCAATAAGTTCAGGAGATAGACACAAAGTATTAATAGCAGTCAAATATTTTTCATCCATTTTGTCTCCAATAGTTACTTGAAGACTTTTATTGCCGTTAAAATTCACATCATTGATATCAGTAATTTTTCTAGCTTCAGCTACCACATTTACATCGTGTGGATTAATAAGTTGTCCACCATCGTTCCAATAAACTTTGTAACCATTATACTCTTTGGGATTATGCGAAGCAGTGATTACAATACCGGCTTGTGCTCCTAATTCTCTCACGGCAAACGATAGCTCCGGTGTTGGACGCAAGGCATCAAACTGATAAACTTTAATACCATTTGCAGAGAGCACATCGGCAGAAATTTGAGAAAAGAAAGTATTGTTATTTCTACAGTCATAGGCAATAACAACAGCTATTTCATCTCTGTCAGCAAACATCATTTTTAAATAATTTGCTAAACCTTGTGTGGCCATTCCAACAGTATATTTGTTCATTCTATTGGTGCCAACTCCCATAATTCCACGCAAACCACCTGTTCCAAACTCCAAATCCTTATAAAAACTTTCTGTTAACTCCTGATGATCATTTTCCATCATTTCACGAATAGCAGCTTTGCTATTCTCATCATAGTCACCATCGAGCCATACCCGGGCCTTTTGCATAACTTCTTTACTTATAGTATCTTTCATCATTATAATTTTATAATTCTTTAAATTGTTGTCTTTTATCAAATTTCGTAATTTTCTTTTAGAATTCAAAACATTTTAGTATATTTGTTATTGACAATTATTAGAAAAGCAAGATGAAACCTATAAAACAAAATCTCAATATCAATTGGGACCCTTTAAAAGTTAGTCTGAATACATTTCCACTTCTGAATGATTTTATCATAATTATATATTTTTTTGAAGATAAACATTTAGTACATATCAACTGCCCTTACTCATTTAAAAATGAATTAAATATTTATAGCGATTGCTTTTCAAAATTTATAAATGATATTATTTATAATTCTGATTCTAAAAGTCTTCAGTATAAAGAATTGTTATTTAGTAGCGAATATTACAAATATAAGGATGAAAAAACTGCAATTGTGCTTTTTGGCAGCAAAAGTGAATCTGATGGCGAAAATGAATTATTGTTTAATGATCAAAGAAAAGAATTCACAGGTCCCGTTTTTGAATTAATCAAGTATTTTATTGATTCTCAGTTAAGCAAAATAAATAATGAACAAACAAAAATTATAGAAATTCCAACAGCTAAAGAAGACAACAATGAAATTATTATAAACAGCGAACCCGACATATATAAAATAGCGTTTAAGCAAGCCCATAATGCTATGGCAATTGCTAATACTATTGGGAATATAATTGATATAAATAAATCTTGGGCAGATTTGCATGGATATCAATCGACGGAGGAGTTATTAAATAAAAATATTAGAATATTCCATACCACAGAACAACTTGAACATGAAGTAATACCTTCTATAAAAAAAACTGAACTGGAAAACAGTACCATTGGGGAAATAGGTCATATAGATAAAAGTGGACATATAATACCAACCTTAATGACTTCCACAAAACTAAGAAATGCCAATAATGAAACCTTTGGATATTTAGGAATAGCAACAGATATTTCTAAAAAGTTAAATTACGAGAAACAGTTAATTAATATATTTGAATCTTTGGCTTTTGGAATAATGATTATTGATATTGAAAGCCTCACAATTATTGAGATAAATACTGCGGCATTATTATATTTGAAGCAGACAAAAAAACAGGTTTTGGGACATGTTTGCCACCAATATGTATGCCCGGCAACAAACGGAAACTGCCCGGTAAAAGATTTAAAAGAAAATATAACCAATTCAGAACGCCTTTTGGTAAGAAAAGATGGCAATAGCATTCCTATTTTAAAAACAGTTAGCGAAATTGAATTCAGAGGAAGAAAAGCATATTTAGAAAGCTTTACTTCCATTGAAGATTTGAAGAAAGCACAGCTTGAAGCCGAAGAAAGTGCTAGACTAAAAGCATCTTTTTTATCGAACATCAGCCATGAAATAAGAACTCCATTAAATCATATTTTAGGATTTACAACATTAATACTTGAAGATGCAGATATTTCTGATACCTATAAAAATTACTTACAAATAGTACAAAGAAGCGGGACCAATCTGCTTAACATTATGGATGATATTGTTACAATATCAAAAATAGAAGCTGGATACAGGCATGTTCATGAGTCAGATTTTAATTTAAAAACACTCACATACTCCATTTTCACTAAGTATCAGTCTGAATTACTACGAACCGGAAAAAAAGTGAAAATGCTTTTAGATTTTTCACTTACACCTGAACAACATTACTTACAATCCGATGAAATAAAAGTAAAACAAATATTAGATCATTTAATCAATAATGCGATAAAGTTTACTGAGCAAGGATTTATAAGCATATCAGTTAAGATTAAAGATAAATTTGTTGTATATTCAATTAAAGATACGGGGCGTGGAATTGGTATAAAGGATATTGATGCAATTTTTGACAGCTTTAGGAAAATTGAATATCAAAACAGCAGAGTCCACGATGGTACAGGTATTGGCTTAACTCTTTGTAAATCTTTAAGCCAATTAATAGGAGGAAATATCAGAGTTGAATCTGTACTTGATAAAGGTAGTACTTTTCACTTTTCATTCCCATTCAAATCGTCTTATCACAAAAGAGATCAAGTAAAAGTAGTTGATATACCTGACCTTAGGGGTAAAACAATACTCGTTGTGGAAGATGATAGAATTAATTATATATACGTTAAAACTCTCATTGAAAAAACAAAGGCAAACGTAATTTGGAAACAAAATGGATTAGAAGCAACACAGTTTATAGCTGATGGAAACGAACCTAATATGATTTTGATGGATATGCAAATGCCTTTAATGGATGGTTATGAAGCAACAATAAAAATTAGAAATATTAATACAAGTATTCCTATTATTGCCCAAACTGCTAATGCCATGGCTGATGATAGAGAAAAATGCTTAAGTTTAGGATGCAATGAATACACAACAAAACCTTTACAACAAGATGTTCTCTTTTGGTACTTTCATTATTATTTTAAAATAAATACTGAGGCCAAATCTAAATAATAATCTTTAAATATAATCTCATTGAAGAACACACAAAAAAATGTTGATAGTCACAAGCAAAACCCATTTGTTAAATACTATCCAAAAGAGAGAGTAAAAGAATAATATTTATTATTATTTTTGCCAACTCAAAATTTTTTCATGGATATATCAACTTTCATTATACAAGCACCTAAGGCAGAATTACACACACATATTGATGGTGGATTGCGAGTTCAAACAATACTTGAATTGGCTCAAAAGCATCAAGTCTACTTGCCTTCTTATCAAATTGACAGCTTAAAAGAAATTCTCACAATTAATAACAGTTGCAATAGTTTGATAGAGTATTTTAAGCCATTTGAATATACCTTGCAAGTTTTACAAACTGAAGATGCGTTAGAACGAGCCATGTACGAGTTTTTGGAAGATGCACATAAAGACCGTACTAAATATATTGAATCTCGCTTCTCTCCTGCCCTGCATATGCAAAAAGGATTAAATTTGCAACAAGTAATGAATGCCATCATCAGAGGTAAAAAACAAGCAGAGAATCATTTCAACATCAAAAGTAACATTATTGTTTGCGGTCTTAGACAAAATAGCAATCAAGCCAATACCGAAATGGCCCAATTAGCTGTAGATTATAAGAATAAGGGGGTAGTTGCTTTCGATTTGGCTGGAGAAGAATTAGGAAGACCGGCTAAAAATCATATCAAAGCTTTTCAAATAGCAATAGACAACAATCTGAGCAGAACCGTACATGCCGGAGAAGCTGATGGAGCACATTCTATTGCCGATGCCATTCACTACTTAGGTGCTCAAAGAATTGGACATGGAACCAGATTGTTTGAGGATAAAGATCTTTTAAACTATGTTGCTGACAAACAAATTGGTTTGGAAATATGTTTAACAAGTAACATGCAAACAAAAAGTGTTCAAGACATTCAAAAACACCCTATTGAAGATTATCTAAGAAAAAATATTGCTGTTACTATCAATACCGATAGCACCTTAATATCCGGAACAACCTTATCCAAAGAATATGAATTAGCGGTAAAATTATTCCATTTTAATATTGATGATATAAAACAAATAATGATGAATGCTTTTAATCAGGCATTTCTTCCTATTGATGAGAAAACCGATATCGTGAACGAAGTAAAAGAAGAATGGAAAAGCATGCTTACTCTATGATTTGCATGAGTATAAGGATATAGTAAAAGCAATTATTATATTTGCAAAAAAAAACAATGACTATGGAGGACCCTACTATTATCGAATTGATTTTTGAATTGCAGAAAAAGTGCAGTGCCGAAATTGACAAATTTATTGATGACCTTGGTATTTCTCAGGCTGAATACAATATGTTTATTTGCCTAAAGAATTGTAAGCATTTTAATAGTTATAGCGTTGCAGATAAAATGAATCTTTCTTTATCCAGAGTTAGCAGGATTATTGACAAAATGGTAAGTAAAGGTTTTTTAAATAGAACAACTAATAAGCTTGATAGAAGAGCTATAGACATAAAAATTACACCAAAAGGCAAAACAGTGCACAATAAAATAGTACTGTTTATTGGTGAACGAGAAGAAAATATTGTCAATCAGCTTAAAGAAAACGAAATAGAAGATATGAAAAATAGTTTTACCAAACTTATTAATTTATCATGACAAAGCTATTTCAAAAATTAAGCAAGCATAAAAACTTTTTTTTATTTGCAGGACCTTGTGCTGTAGAAAACAGCCAAATGCCTTTGGAGATTGCTATCCGTATTAAGGATATTTGTAGTAAATTAGATATTCCATACGTGTTTAAGGCAAGCTATAGAAAAGCTAACCGATCAAGATTGGATTCTTTTACAGGAATTGGCGATATAAAAGCATTAGAAGCCATAAAAAATGTTTCTGACACTCTTCATATCCCAACAGTAACTGATATTCATAGCGCAGAAGAAGCTGCTATTGCTGCTCAATATGTTGATGTATTACAAATCCCTGCTTTTTTGTGCCGTCAAACAGATTTACTTGTAGCTGCGGCCAAGACTGGGAAAATAATCAATATAAAAAAGGGACAATTCCTTAGCGCTGATTCTATGAAATATGCTGTGCAAAAAGTTAGAGAATCAGGAAATGAGAATATTATGCTAACAGAACGGGGTAATATGTTTGGATATCAAGATATGGTAATTGATTATCGTGGAATACCAAAAATGCAAAAAAACGAGGTTCCTGTAATTCTGGATATAACTCATAGCTTGCAACAACCTAATCAACCCGGTGGCATTACGGGTGGACAACCCCAACTTATTGAAACGGTTGCAAAGGCAGGTATTGCTGTTGGAGCAGATGGGATTTTTATTGAAACACATCCCGATCCCGCTTCTGCACTATCCGATGGTGCCAATATGCTTAAATTAGACTATTTAGAAGATTTACTTGTCAAATTATTAAGGGTTCACCATGCTGTAAAATAATTATCATTTATTGTATTTTATTTTTTTACCAAAAGAAAGAATATAAGAAAACAAGAATGATGATGATGATGATTGCACCGGTATTATATCCTTTTGTAGTTTCAAAATAACCTTTATTTAATTGAATTCCTTTTGGATTAACTTTTCCATTCCCATCAAAATAACTGATGGCCATAATAATTAAACTCACTATAATAAAAGTATAGCCCATTTGGTCCATCCACGGCAGATTTGGAAATATAGATTCCAGAGATGTTCCATTCATCCAAGCCTTGCTTCCAACTTTAAAAAACAAAGCAACAGGTACTGCCAAAGCAGCTCCCCAAATTGCAGCTTTATTAGTGGTTTTAGGCCAATATAATCCTAAAATAAAAATTGCCAAAATACCCGGGCTCACAATACCTGTATACTCTTGAATATATTGAAATGCTTGCTCTAAACTTCCTAAAAGTGGAGCAATAACCCCAGCAATAATAAGAGCTATTAATGCTGTTAACCTGCCTACACTCACTAGTTTCTTTTCGGAGGCTTCAGGATGAAAATGTGCTTTGTATAAATCCATAGTAAAAATAGTAGCTGTAGAGTTTAACATTGATGCCAAAGAAGAAACTATTGCAGCTGCTAATGCTGCTAATACCAATCCTTTTAAACCAATAGGAACAAATTTATCTACAAGCCAAGGATATGCTTTATCAGGCATTATGCCGCCTGTATCCGAGATAAAAGATGCATGAGCAGAAGCATTGGTTACTACACCTGATGCATCCATATTTAATACATAGGCAATAATTCCCGGAACCACAACTATTAAAGGTATGATTAACTTGAGAAAGCCAGCGAAAATAATTCCCTTTTGTGATTCTTTTAAACTTTTTGCTGCCAAAGTTCTTTGGATTATATATTGATTGAATCCCCAATAATAAAGATTTGCTACCCACATACCTCCTATTAAAACTGCTAGTCCGGGCAAATCCCACCAAGCATCCTTGCCATTAGGCATCATAATTTCACCTTTATCTACAATCATACTAAACTTACCGGGCACTTCATGATATATATAGGCAAAACCATTGAGGATTCCTCCTTCTGGAGCAACATGATCTAAGGCAATAAAAGCAGTTAATAAGCCTCCCAAAACTAAAAGAAAAACTTGCAAAACATCTGTCCAGGCCACTGCTGCCAAACCACCCCAAAGAGAATAAATAGCTGTAAAAAGAGCCAAACCAATAATAGCCGTTATAACCAAGCTTCCATCACCAACACCTAATATAGTATCTATCACAAGAGCTCCTAAATATAATACAGATGTAAGATTTACCAAAACAAAAAGGCTTATCCAAAATACTGCTAAAATAGATTTGATAGTCTTCCCAAATCGTTTCTCTAAGAAACCCGGGATGGTATAAATTCCTTGTTTAATAAAAACAGGTAAAAAGAATTTTCCTACAATAATTAATGTGAGGGCTGCCATCCACTCGTAAGATGCTATAGCCAAACCAATTGCAAACCCAGATCCGGACATCCCTATCATTTGTTCGGCAGAAATATTAGCTGCTATTAAGGAGGCTCCAACAGCCCACCATGGTAAGGATTTACTCGCTAAAAAATAACTTTCTGCTGTTTGCTCCTTCCCTTTCTTCTTTCTGGAAACAAATAGGCCTATACCTACAATAGTAATGGCATAAATTATAAAAACTAAATAATCAATGGTAGAAAAATTCGCATTCATATAAAAAATATTAATAGTACATTATCCTGAACAAACTTACTAAATTATACTTATAAGCTATAAAATGATTAAAAAAAAGGCTGCATCAGTAAACTCTATGCTCCTGATACAGCCTAATAATAATCAAACTTTAATCAAACTTCAATTAAACATCAACTCAATAATTACTGCTTTTGCTCGAAATACTAATTACCAAGTTTCTGTTATATTAAAAAAAACCACTATAGTATTATTTTGTAGAACGGGTAAATCTCATATATCTCCATTCTTTTTGCATGGCATTGATACCCATAGCTTCTAAATCATCAGGGTTGCCATAAATATCATATAAATTTTCCGGTGGAGAACTATTCATTCTAACCCAAAGGTCAGTAGCATCAAGACTTAAAATCTGGAATTCGTTTTTACCTGTTTCCATACCCATATCAGCACCATTTGTAAGTTCAATTACATAAGCTCCTGGTAGTGCATTGCCATTCAGCATTGTAGTAAATGATAAAGAATCACTGATATTCTCAATATGTCTGATAGACCAACTTGCTTCTGGTGCTTCATAAGCCTCATAAGGAGGATCCGACCAAATGGCAACAGTAGTATTATACAAACCAGCCATCCATGCCCAACTCACAATAAATTTAGCTTTAAAATCATTTGTGTAGGTCATAGATTGATCTAAAGCAAAAGAATACTCATCATCCAAAGCATCTTCTACAATAGTTCCGGGATCATTTCCCCACCATGAGTCGTCGATGACAGCAAAGTAAGCGGAATCATTTTCAGGATTATATGGAAATGGTCCTACAGCATTACTATGTGAAATATTATTCCAATGCCAAACTGCGTCACTGGTTCCTGTAGCTGAATTATAACCTGATAATGTAACATTCATCTCATTAAATATTTCGGGATCGCCTTCAGCAACTGCTACTGTTTGAGTTTTTACTCTGTCTTCGCTTCTTCCTTTTGCTGTACAAGTGATAGAATAATCACCTGGAAAAGAATAGGTTCCGGTAACTTCGGCGCCTTCAGGAGTTTGGCCATTGCCTAAATCCCAAATAAACTTAATGGCATCACTGGCTGAGGCTTTAAAGGTAACTACATTGCCATCTTGTGTTACTGTAAGAGTAATTTCACCGGGCTTTTGAGCCTCAGGAGTTGTTACTGTTTCATCTTTTTTGCAAGAACCAAAGAATATGGCTATCACAAATAAATAAATTAAACTTTTTTTCATTGTTTTAGTTTTTCTGTTATTAATTGATTGATCTATCTTTTTTTTAAAATATTCTATTACCATAAGTTACTTAAGTCTAATTGTTCCTGAGATATTGGGAAATGACTATGAATACCTTCAATAAAACCATAAGAACCCCATACTTCCTCTCCACGGCCTTGGCGAACCACATCCCAAAAACGATGACCTTCCATACCAAGTTCCACTCTACGCTCATGGTATATTGCCTGAATACCTTCGTAAGGACTTGGGCCTAAACCCACTCTGCTTCGTACTTCTTGCAAAGGTGTATTCCAATCGTTTCCGGTATAAAAAGCCGCTTCGGCATTCCATAAAAGCAAGTCGGCATATCGTATGGCAATCCAGTTTTTTGCGGCATCGGAAAATACGGCTGGTTGTTGTGATGGAGGAAGAGCATATTTTTGATTATTCATTCTGTCAATATTAGTAGGGAATTTAGTGTCGAAAGTTTGTTCATCAGGTGTAC